>Ga0164296_1003037_pt1 | contig 16138 bp, 13 predicted proteins | sample GEODES057metaG_FD_113533 | JGI IMG/M metagenome (GOLD analysis project Ga0164296, IMG submission 113533) | Dystrophic lake water microbial communities from Trout Bog Lake, Wisconsin, USA - GEODES057 metaG | ecosystem: Environmental > Aquatic > Freshwater > Lake | place: USA: Trout Bog Lake... | reverse complement strand
GCAGCCTTGGTGATGCCACCACCAACATGCGGGCGGGCAATAAAGGCAGCATCTCCAATCAGGGCTACACGACCAAACACAAGTTGTTTGGATTCTAAATCGTTGATTGCCTGGAAAAATGGCCTAGGCACTTGATTCACCATCCAGGCTAATTGCGGTGCTAGAAGTCGCTTGGCATCCGTCTTTAAATCTTCGATGACATCGTTACGAATTAATGGAGGAGCGATTGCGGTACCATGACAGAGACCGTTTTCATCAGTGCACAGATCGCGTAGTTCGGTATCAGCGCGTGCTGGACGATACCAAACAAAGTTATAAGCGCGCTTGCCTCGGACATTTTCGTTGGTCCTGCCCAGTACCGGATAAGCTAAAAACTGCTCTCCCTCTGGAAAGCCAAATGCATAGTTTTCAAAAATCTGTGCATGATCCTCTGGTGAAAAATCATTCTCTTCAACCATACCTCGCCAAGCAATATAGCCTGCGTACACAGGCTCAACCTCAGGTGCATAATGCTGCCTGACAGTTGATCTAAGACCATCGGCGCCAACTAATAAGTCGCCCGTTTCTCGACTACCGTCCGAAAAGATAGCGGTTACTTTGTTTGCGTTCTGCTCAATATCAACCAGTTGTTTTCCTGAGTGATACTCATTTTCTGAAACCAATTTCCTTAAAGCATCGTAGATCGTTGACCACGCACTCATGGTATGCAGTTGATTGATCTCGTGAATAACCTCTCCGTTTAGATCAAAACAGAGCCTGCGGTACAACGGAATGCACTTTGCTTCAAGGTTGTCTATGCCTAAACTGGCCATAATCTCAAACAACTGCCGATAAGTGCCAATCCCAGCACCGCGACTCGCTAGGTCTCCTTGAGTCCGCTCGTAAATATCGACATCCCAATCACACTTGCGCAAAAGGTTTGCAGCAAAAAGTCCTGCTAATGACCCACCAATAATGAGCGCACGTTGACGCTTTGACATTATTGAACACCTCCAGTTTCCACACCAATTTTCTTGACTAATGCACGCCACTTATCAACATCAGCCTTAATCTGTTCTGAAAACTCCTCAGGTGTGTTGCCAACCGTGCGCGTGCCTGTGTCACGGGCTTGATCCTGCAACATCTTGGCCGACAATGCTTTTACGACTTCATCGCGTAGTTGATGAACAATTTTGGATGGTGTGCCCGCAGGCGCGAGGAGAGCATACCAGGAGCCCGCAATCACTCCAGGCAACCCCAGCTCTCCAAAAGTCGGAACATTAGGCGCTGCAGAGGATCGCTCCTTGTCTGCCAAAGCGAGTGGCACGAGTCGACCACCTCTGATGTGCGGTAAATCTAAAGAAAGCGAATCAAACAGCACCATCACATTACCTGCCATCACATCCTGAACGGCTTGAGCGCTACCTTGATAAGGCACATGTGTCATTTTGATACCAGCTTCAGCACTGAACAATTCGGCTGCGAGGTGGGCAGAGCTGCCAACCCCAAAAGAAGCGTACGTTACGCTGCCTGGTTGCTTCTTGGACATCTCGATGACATCTTGCACACTCTTAATAGATGAATTAGGTGCTGCAGACATGAGAAAAGCGGACTCCGCAATAATGGTGATGGGCGCGAAATCCTTGATAGGGTCGTAAGGTAAATCAGGTTTAATCGCCGCGTTCATCGCGAGAGATCCTGTGGTACCGCCTACAAGGGTATATCCATCAGCAGGCGCTCTCGACGCCAAAGTCATCCCTATTGCACCATTTGCTCCGGCTTTGTTCTCCACAACAAAGCTTTGTCCCATTTGTTGTGTCAGAAGCTGAGCGACTGGTCTTATCCAAATATCCAGACCACCGCCCGCCAGATAGGGACTAATTATTTTGACTGGGCGGTCGGGATAATCTGCTGCGCTCACAGGCAAAGAGCTGATAACGGCCAACAGGCCCGTTAACAGAAGGGAAAACTTTACTTGCTTCATTTTGTCTCCACCTCGATTATTTTTTTCTTTGAGGTAATTGATAAATCAGTTTACAAAGCACGAGTCCAAATATATTCCTCTTGTCCTGGAATGTAATTTCTGATGTTTTGCTCTGAATTGCGATTGATCAATGGCCTAGCGTAGAGTGGATGCAACAGGCTTCGCACCTCGTGTTCTATGTGATGCAAAACTCTTCCATTATCTAAATCGATGACATCTCGGAAACGGTATTGATGCACACTATCTTCCTTAGTTATCAAACCGCGCTCTAATAGTTTTTTATAAGGCTGTGAAAAGTTGGCGATGTAGATCTGAATATGGTGATTGTCATAAGGACGTTTATCCGTGCTGTCAGCTTCACGGTACAACAAGGCTTGGCTTGGTCCAACCTCGACTTTTGCAACAACCCCATCTGCATTTTGAATTGTGCTCGCCCTCGCGCCCATAATCTCACGGTAGAACTTAGCAATTGGCTCCGCACTGCCGTGATCGACAAGCATTTCAATACAGGGCATACCGAGGCTGACAGGGCCTAAATTAGAGGACGGTTCAAAGCATTTGAGATGATTTCCCCACGGACAAGTCACTGAGACGTGGTCCGATTTCGCTTCGTAGTTGAATTTGGTAGCGCTAAGCAACTCTTTGACTGAAGCAAGTCTTTGCATCAATAGCTCGCGATTTGGGATGACAATATAAATACTGCCTCGAAGCACCATTGGCTTACCTGTTGGCAAGTGGAACTGGTTGCGACCCAAATTGATCCACATATTTGTGACACCAGTCATGAGATACGGATCACGTGTGAAACCCATACCCATCACGTAAAAAATTGTTGCGATCGACTGATCAGGAATTTCAAGATTGACGTGCTCAAGCGCAACGATATTGCCGAGGTCACCCTCTTCTCGATTAAATGTAGGGTTGCTTTGCATAGTGTCTCCATACTCGAATCGTTTTTTGTGATTATGCGCTATCTGCGGCACTTAAAAATACATTTCGATCGGTTTAACACAACTACGGCCGAGGATAAAGCGATTCTAGCTACCGAGAATCCTTACTACGGTATACCTGTACATGGTTAAATAACACATACCTAAAAACACAAAATCAGGGGAGATTGATGCGAAGCGCATTACCTAGGCTGCTTGTAGTCGCGTGTTTGGCCATCTGCACTTTTTTTGTTGGCGCGAGCGCTTTTGCTCAAACTGCGCAATTACCGTCAGTCATTAGGTTAATTGTCCCGTTCACGCCAGGTGGTAGTAACGACGTATTCGGCCGTGCTCTGGCTGATCAATTAACACAAAAACTCGGCATCACAGTCCTTGTTGAAAACAAACCAGGGGCTGGTGGCATTATTGGCTCGGCGGAAGTCGCCCGCGCCAGGCCAGATGGATCTATCCTTTTGTTGAGCTCAAATTCCTTTGTCACGCGTGCAGCTATTGACGATAAATTGCCGTTCGATCCGCGCAGCTCATTTGTTCCAATCGCCATGGTCGCACAAGGTGCGATGCTACTAGTTGTGAGTAATGAAACTCCCTACTATTCCGTGCAAGAATTAATTGATGCGAGTCGAGTTAAAGCGATTAATTTTGGCTCCGCAGGTGTTGGGTCCATAGGACAACTCAGCGGAGAACTTTTTGTGTCTATGGCCGGCCTTGAAATGACTCATGTCCCATACAAGGGGATATCGAATGCATTAACAGACATGATTGGTGGACGTCTCTACAGCATGATCAGCACATCGGCATCAATGGGCGGATCTCTTAGAGCCAATCAAATTCGACCCATAGCAGTCACATCGTTGAATAGATCAACTTTCTTCCCAGATTTACCAACGGTTGCGGCTACCGTGCCGGGGTATTCCGTCAACGTTTGGTGGGGAGTCTATGCGCCCGCAAAGACGCCGCAGAACATCGTAGACGCGCTTAATCGCGCAATACAGGAAATATCCCAGACACCTAAAATGCGTGAGCTCTTCGCCAAAGAGGCCGCTGAGCCCTCCGCAATGACGGCAAAAGAATTCTCGACTTATGTGGACGATGAACTGAATAAGTGGCAAAAACTCGCGAAAGAGCGCGGGATAAAACAAATTGACTAGGAGTATTTTCATGACCGATGAACTCGTATTTGAAGTGAAAGATAAAATCGCAACCATCCGACTCAATCGTCCAGAAAAATACAATGCCTTCACTAAAGAGATGCTTGTCGCGTGGGCGGCAGCGTTGCAGGAATCGGGCAGTAGGGACGATGTGCATGTCATTGTGTTGACTGGCACGGGCAAGGGCTTCTGTTCGGGTGGTGATGTTGGTAATATGAAAAATCGCAAAGAAGACAGCGCCTACCAGCGTCGTCTTTTTTTATCGGACTACGTGCATCGCATCCCTCTGATACTTGAGTCAATAGATAAACCCGTCATCGTCGCAGTCAATGGTGTGGCCACCGGCGCCGGGATGGACATGGCGTTGATGGGTGACATTCGCATTGCAGCGCGCAGCGCGAAATTCGCGGAGACTTATGTGAAGGTTGGTCTATTTGCGGGCGATGGTGGCACTTGGTATCTACCGCGTTTGGTCGGGATGCCAAAGGCATTGGAGCTGTTCTGGACCGCTAGGTTTGTCGATGCGCAGGAAGCAGAAAAGCTTGGCATTGTAAATAAAGTCGTCGAGGATGATGAGTTGATGACAGCCGCTTATGAAATGGCGGCGCAAATTGCGGCTCAACCGCAATTGGCAGTTAGGATGATGAAACGCGCCGCGCGTCAGAGCGAACGTGTCGACTTGAGAACACACTTAGACATGGCCGCTTCTCATATGTCCGCGATGTACTCCACTGAAGATCATAAAGAAGCCGCTACAGCTTTTGTAGAAAAGCGCCCTGCCGTGTATACGGGTCGCTAATAACTGTCTGGATAGGATAAATGATGACGGATAACACGGACACTTTACTGGAACGGTTTGCAGACTTTTTCTGCAAAATCAGATACGAAGATCTGCCAGCCGCGGTCGTACAAAAAACAAAAATGCTGACCATTGATCTGATTGGCGTCTCGATTGCAGGGCTCAAGATGGAGTTTCCTCGTCTTTCTATCGATTATCTGGCGAGTTTGAAAGGCATTGAAGAAGCTTCGTTATTTGGCGTGCGTCATAAAGTACCTGCCATTCACGCAGCCCTAGGCAATGGGATTAGTGCCCACGCGCTCGACATGGACGACGGATATCGCTATGGTGGAGTACACGCAGGTGTTGCGGTCATTCCAGCGGCCATTGCGTTTGCTGAAGCAAGAAATCTAGGCGGCAAGGATGTCATTCTGGCCATAGCCATGGGCTATGAAATCATCAACCGTCTTGCCAAGGCCATGAATCCCTCTCATTTAAATCGGGGGTTTCACACTACCGGTACTTTGGGTGTGCTCGGCGCTGCAGCCGCTTGCGGCATTCTCGCTGGGCTGAATAAAAGAGAAATGACCAGTGCGCTGGGAATTTCTGCGCTGCAAGGAGCCGGCTTACTTGAAATACTTAATGACGGCGCAATGGTTAAGCCCTTACATCCAGGCAAAGCCGCGATGGCGGGTGTGCTCTCTGTAGAGATGGCGAAACGTGGCGCCAAAGGCCCCGCGACAGCATTGGAAGGTTCTAAAGGGCTTTTTAAAGCGATGGCAGATGAAGTTAACACCGCTGAGTTATTTGCAGGACTAGGCACTAACTTCTACATCATGGATCAATACATCAAGCTTCATGCCGCCTGCAGGCATATCCATCCAACCGTTGATGGGCTGTTATCGGTTATGAACGAAAACAAATTAGAGTTTGCTGACATTGATACGATTGATGTCGCGACGTATCCAGTAGCGACCAGTTTCTGCGGATCTTCTCATCTACCCGACACTGCTGAAGGCGCAAAGTTTAGTATTGCCTACTCCACTGCGATGGCGGCTTATTACGGCGACGTCAGCGAAGAACGCTATGTTCAATCGGTCGTTACAAATACTGAAATTCAAGAGCTTGCTCGCCGTATTACGTCTAGAACCGACGACAAATGGGCTCAAGCCTACCCTCGTGAGCGCGGCGCAACGATAGCAATAAAAAGTCAGAATGGCGATTCGTATACCGTGGTGGTCCCACTTGCAAAGGGCGAACCTGAAAACCCAGCTACCGACTCTGATTTCATCGCCAAGTTCAGACAAAACTGTAATGGCCAGCCAACGTCAACTTCGGAGAGCATTCTGAAAACGATACTAGACTTCGACGTACACCCCGTTGGCGATCTCACTAAGCTGATGAATGAACTAAATCATCAAGCTGCTGCAAATTAACTCAAGCTGCGCACGTCAATAAAATGTCCAGCTATGGCAGCTGCAGCGGCCATAGCTGGACTGACCAAATGAGTCCTACCGCCCTGCCCCTGACGACCTTCAAAGTTACGGTTGGAAGTTGAGGCACAGCGCTCGCCCGGCTCCAAACGATCCGCATTCATCGCAACACACATTGAGCATCCAGGTTCACGCCATTCGAACCCTGCATCAACAAATATTTTGTCTAAACCTTCTTGCTCAGCCTGCCGCTTGACGGAACCAGATCCCGGCACAACCATGGCATGACGGATATTTGCTGCGAGCTTACGCCCTCGCAGCACTGCTGCCGCAGATCGTAAATCTTCAATTCTAGAATTTGTGCAAGATCCAATAAAAACTCGATCAATTTTTATATTGCCGATTGGCATATTCGGATCAAGCCCCATGTAAGTTAATGCTCGCTCGATACTCAAGCGCTTGATCGCATCTTTTTCATGATCAGGATCGGGAACTCTATCGGTTACCGCTAGCACCATTTCGGGCGACGTACCCCAAGTGACTTGAGGCGCAATATTGGAGGCGTCGATTTCAATAATTGAATCAAAATGAGCACCTTCATCGGAGTGTAAGGTCTTCCAATAAGACACTGCGGCGTCCCACAATACACCGGTAGGAGCAAACAATTTACCTCTGAAATATTCAATCGTCTTATCGTCTACGGCAACTAAGCCAGAACGGGCACCTGCTTCGATAGCCATGTTACATATCGTCATGCGACTTTCAATCGAAAGCGCACGGATGGTGTCGCCAGAAAACTCAATAGCGTGGCCTGTGCCACCGGCAGTACCGATTCGACCGATGACATGCAAAATAATATCTTTGGCAGTACAGCCAATGCCTAATCGGCCGTTGATTCGCACCAGCATATTCTTGTTTTTCTTTACTTGCAGCGCCTGGGTGGCAAGGCAGTGCTCTACCTCTGATGTCCCGATCCCAAATGCAAGCGCTCCCACAGCACCATGAGTGCTGGTGTGCGAGTCACCACAAACAACCGTCATACCAGGCAAAACGGCTCCCAACTCTGGTCCCATTACATGAACGATCCCTTGCCGCGGATCATTCATTCCAAATTCAATAACGTGGTGCGCGGCACAGTTTTTATCCAATGTCTCAACCTGAAGCCTTGCGACAGGATCTGAAATACCATCTCGACGTTCGCACTCAGTAGTTGGGACGTTGTGATCCGCGACCGCCAGGTTCGCATTCAATCTCCACAATTTACGCCCAGCAGCAGCCAAACCATCAAAAGCTTGTGGGGTACTGACTTCATGCAATAAATGCCTATCGACATAGAGGATTGTCGTACCGTCGGATTGCTCGAACACAACGTGTGCATCCCATAACTTGTCATACAGAGTTTTTTTCATGGGTCTTAATATGCCACAAAACTGCTTCATCGAAAACAATTGACGCAACGCCGCATTTTGATTGACGGCTGACAAGCATGCAATTAAGATCAGTTGGCCACTTAATGATCTGGTTAACGTTTACCACGCATGCTTTCTTACATCCTTCGACGCCTGTTATTGACGGTACCAGTCATGTTGGTCGTTGCTCTGTTCGTTTTCGGACTTTTGAGCCTCACCCCTGGCGACCCTGCAATATTGCTCGCAGGTGAGGACGCGACGCCACAAGACATCGCCCGTATTCGCGCCACCCTAGGACTGGATCAACCATTTTTACTGCGCTTTGGGAACTGGCTATGGCAAATTATGCACGGCGACTTGGGTAATTCACTTTTTACTGGGCTACCAGTGCGTGACATGATCGCTCAGCGACTAGCGCCTACGTTCACCTTGATGATCATGACGCTCATCGTTTCGGTTTGCATAGCGGTTCCTCTTGGCGCGTTGGCTGCATGGCGCCATAACAAAATCTTCGACCGTTTAGTGATGATGATTGCCGTACTCAGTTTTTCGGTACCGTCGTTTGTCGTCGGCTACCTATTGGCCTACACGTTTGGGCTCCAAATGCGCTGGTTACCTGTGCAGGGTTACGTTCCCTTTAGTCAGGGCTTCTGGGCATCGATACAAACGCTGATACTGCCTACACTTGCTCTTGGTAGCGTATACATAGCGCTCATCACTCGCATTAGTCGAGCGACGCTACTTGAAACACTTTCGCAAGACTACATACGCACAGCAAGAGCCAAAGGCGTTGACGATAAAGGAGTGCTCTTTCATCACGCACTCAAAAATGTGGCGGTTCCGATTATTACCGTGGTTGGTAGTGGTGTCGCTTTGCTTATTAGCGGAGCTGTAGTAACTGAGACTGTTTTTTCTATTCCCGGCGTTGGCCGCTTAACGGTCGACGCGATATTACGCCGTGATTATCCAATCATTCAGGGCGTCATCTTGATGTTTAGCTTCTTGTACGTACTGGTTAATTTGACTGTAGATTTGTTGTATCGGGTATTCGATCCAAGGATTAAATACTGATGAGCGCAAAACAACTATCACGCTTTATTCTGAAAAATCCAACAATCGCGTTGGGTGGATTCATCCTTGGTTTATTGTTGCTCACTGCCATTTTCGCGCCTTGGTTAGGGACCGTAGATCCGACTAGCTTATCGCCGGTCTACCGAACTCGTCCTCCGAGCGAGAAATTCTGGTTTGGTACGGACCTGCTTGGCAGAGATGTTTATTCGAGAGTGATTTTTGGATCGCGAATATCATTGACCGTTGGCATATCAGTAGCACTCTTGTCGGCCATCATAGGGACGATAATCGGTCTGGCAACTGGCTTTATACGCTCGGTGGACGCTGTTGTCATGCGCGTGATGGATGGATTAATGTCTATTCCAACGATCCTGCTTGCGATAGCACTCATTGCACTTACTCGCGCCTCAATGCAAAACGTCATTATTGCCATCACTATCGCAGAAGTACCACGAGTGGTCAGACTAATCAGAAGTCTGACACTCACTTTAAGAGAACAAGCTTATGTCGAGGCAGCTCGCGCAATCGGTGCGAGCCCTCTTCGAATAGTATTTCAACATATTTTCCCAAATACCATTGCTGCTCTTACTGTGCAAACAACCTACATATGTGGTCTAGCAATTTTGGCTGAAGCAAGCCTATCGTTCATTGGTGCTGGTGTTCCCCCGTCTACGCCGTCGTGGGGCAACATCATGGCTGAGGGCAGAGCGTTGTGGCAAGTCAAACCATATCTGATTGGATTCCCAGCGCTATTTTTGTCCATTACGATTTTGTCAATCAATATGCTAGGCGATGGCTTACGCGATTTAATCAACCCACGCTTTGCTAAGAAACTGTAATTACCTGATCGGCAGACTGCTATGAATCGACGTGAGTTTCTCTCCACCGCCACAAGCTTAGCAGGCAGCTTTGTGTTACCAGATCAATCGTTCGCTCAAAATGCGAAAACCGTGTTCCGGTGGGTTCCTCACGCTGACTTGACCCTGCTTGATCCACTCTACACAACCGCGTTCATCACAAATATTCATGCACAGTTGGTATTTGACACCTTATATGGCTTGGACGCCGACTACAACATACGTCCGCAGATGGCCGAAGGCGAAACTGTGGAAAATAACGGTTTGCTATGGAAGATTTCGTTACGAGACAATCTAAAGTTTCACGATGGAAGTCCCGTTAAGGCCGCGGACGTGGTGGCAAGCCTAAAACGCTGGTCAAAAAAGGATTTGATGGGTAGTTCGCTCTTTGCTGTGACAGAATCACTGACTGCGGTAGATGACAAAACCATACAGTTCAAACTATCTAAACCGTTCCCACTCATGCTGCAAGCGCTTGCTCGGCAGCAAGGCAGCATGGCCGTGATTATGCCCGAGCGTCTTGCACAGAGCGCCGAGAACACCCCAATCAAAGAGATGAACGGCAGCGGCCCCTTAAGATTCGTTAAAGAACAATGGGTATCAGGATCGCAAATTGTCTATGAAAAATTCAAAGACTATGTGCCGAGGCAAGATTCACATAAGCCTAGCTTTACTGCAGGCCCAAAAATCGTGCACGTCGATGAAGTCAAATGGATCGTCATTCCTGATCGAGCGACCGCAGTAGCGGCACTCCAGGCAGGCGAAATAGATGGTATTGAAACGATTGACAACGATTTTCTGCCAATACTTTCAAAAGATCAAAATATTCGTTTAATTAAACGCACTTTGCCGTCAATTTCAATCATGCGTTTTAATCAGTTAATTGCGCCATTCAATAACGTATTAATGCGACAAGCAGTGTTGTCCGTGGTCAATCAAACTGAATATATGACAGCGATTAATGGGGCTGACTTCCCTGAATACTGGAGTGATCGCTGTGGCGTTTTCGTTCCAGGATCGCCGCTAGACAGCACAGCAGGGATGGAGCAATTAACAGGTCCGCGCGACTTTAAACGCGCAAAGGAAATGATCAAGCAGTCCGGCTACGCGGGCGAACCAGTGGTGCTGTTAGATCCTGTTGATTTCCCGGCTCATCATGCGGCAGCGCTTATTACGGCAGATGTGTTTAAACAACTTGGCATTAAAGTGGACTTACAAGCGATGGACTGGGGTACTGCAGTACAAAGGCGCAATAGCCAAGAGCCTGCAAGTAAAGGTGGTTGGCATGTAGCCTTCACTGCGATTACCGGTCCGAACAATTTGGATCCTGCAGGTCATCTAGCGCTACGAGGCAACGGCAAAAGCGCGTGGTTTGGCTGGCCTACTAGCGAAAAGCTCGAGACGTTACGTGAAGACTGGTTTAATGCAGAAAATTTCGCTGAGCAAAAAAAGATAGCTCAGGCAATCCAACTGCAAGTCATGCAAGACGTGCCCTATATTCCACTGGGAGCCGTTTATGGCGTATCAGCACTGCGCAAGGTGTGGGAAGATTTTCAGCCGCAAATGCCGCTTTTCTATACTTTTCATAAAAGTAATTAAAACATTCTGAATTGGGATTTAATTGATGAAACCCCACAACCCACGCGTTGCAATTCTAGGTTTCGTATTGGAATCAAATCGTTTCGCACCTCTTACAAGCAAAGAGGATTTTGAAAAAAGTTGTTGGGAGGAAGGCCCGCGAATCAGCGAGCTAGCGCGTGAGGCAAGTCACTTACCGAGTGAGATTCCCGGATTTTATAAACAAATGGATTCTCTCGGAAAATGGACACCCGTGCCACTCATCGTGATTGGCGCGCCGCCAGGCGGGCCGACTACAGATGAAGTATGGGCAGAATTCATGAGCAAGGCAGAAAGCCAATTGAAAGCAGCCTTACCAGTCGATGCAGTATACGCATGCAATCATGGGGCTTCGACTTCGGATCATGAAGATGACACCGAAGGGGTCATGATGCGAATGATCAGATCAATTGTAGGGCCGAATATCCCCGTTATCGTGACCCACGACTTACACTGCAATGTCTCAAAACAAACGGTTGACGATATCGATGCATTGATTGCGTATCGGACAAATCCGCACGTCGATCAACGAGAGAGAGGCGCCGAAGCTGCCGATTTACTCCATGAAATCTTTGCTGGGATGAAAACCGTCAAGGCATTCATCCGCATGCCAATTACGCCACCTTCTGTGAGTTTATTGTCCGCCCAAGGGCCCTATGCCGACTTATTGAAACTCGCTGTTTCACTGATGCAAAAGCCTTCCGAAGGTCCGATCGCAAACGTATCTGTTGCTGGAGGTTTTGTATTCTCGGATGTTCCTAAATGCGGAATGACAATCACTGTCACGTCTCGTGGCGACCTAGCGGCCGCGCGTCAAGCTGCACTCACCGTGGCTAGAGCGGCATGGAAAGACCGCTCTCGCTACGTTGCAAATACCATTGAAGTTGAAGACGCGGTTGAAATCGCCCGTACGGCAACGAAGCCGCTATTGTTCGCCGATGTCGCCGACAACCCGGGCGGCGGTGGACGCGGCAATACGACGTGGATGCTCAAAGCATTTGACCAAGCAAAAATTCCTGGGGTAGTGCTCGGTGTATTTATAGCTCCTGAAATAGCCGCGCAAGCCCACCAACTAGGCGTAGGTGCCGAATTTACGGCAGTATTCAATGATACTGAACACGAGCACTCAAAAAGATATGAAGCAAGGGCAAAAATCATTTGCCTCAAAGACGGTCCACAAACCGGTCGCCGAGGGATTTTTAAAGATCGGAAGTTCAATCTTGGACCGAGCGCTCTCTTAGAGTTAGTAAATTCAGGAATGCGTGTGGTCGTCGGCAGCTTAAGGCGTCAATTGGCCGAGCCGGTAATGCTCGAAATGCATGGAATTGAAATTGCTGACGTTCAATGCCTGATTGTCAAAAGTCGAGGACACTACCGTGCCGGATTTGACGAATTCTTTGCAAACGACCAAATTATTGACGTTGATAGCCCTGGGCTAACAACCCCTAATCTACGCAGATTAAACTTCAAAGGCCTTCTCCGACCAGTCTGGCCTATCGATGATGAAGTTCAATGGGTCGAGCCTTCGTGGAACTGAGGTCGAGGCGGCTATTTGAAAGTTATTTAAGCGCTACTGCAAATCCACGTTGAACACCAGGCCGAGCCATCATGGTCTCGTACCAGCGCTTGACGTTTGGGAAATCGCTCAAGTCAACTTTATGTCTGGGATGCCGCCAAGCCCAACCGATAATCGCGAAATCAGCGATCGATAAATCGCCTGCGAAAAACTGATTTGAAGCAAGTCGCTTATCCATGACTGCATAAAGTCGACGCGTCTCTTTCATATAACGATCTAGAGCGTAACGCTTATCTTCTTCATTATTCAAGCCAAGAAAATGATGCACTTGACCTGGTATTGGTCCGAACCCACCCATCTGAAACATCAACCACTCCAGCACGGGCACTCGAGCAGCAATGTCTTTAGGTAAAAACTTCCCTGACTTCTCAGCAAGATAAATCAGGATGGCTCCTGATTCAAACACACTTAACGGTTTGCCGTGAGGACCATCTCGATCAACAATCGCAGGAATTTTGTTATTCGGACTAATCTTTAAAAATTCTGGATGAAACTGCTCATCTTTGCCGATATCGATGACCTTAACAACATAAGGCAAATTCATTTCCTCCAAGGCAACGGAGATCTTTCGACCGTTTGGAGTATCAAATGTGTATAGTTCTATCGTCATATTACTTACCGCCAAAATTAATTAATGAATTGATTACTTCTAGTGCATTTTAGATTCGTATCTATTATTTACGCTTCGAATTCGGTAGACTGATCCTAGTGATAGTCCAAGGAGAAATACATGAAAGGTCACATTGCACAGAAATCACCCTACGCCGTCGAAGTTGAACCTGGGAAAAGCTATTTTTGGTGCGCCTGTGGTTTAAGTAAAAGTCAACCGTTCTGCGATGGCTCGCATCAGGATACCGCTTTTGTTCCTCTCAAATACGATGCCAACGAGAAGAAGACCGTATATTTTTGTGGTTGCAAACAGACCGACAAAGCGCCTCACTGCGACGGCTCTCACGTAGGCTTGTAAGCGAGACCTCGGATGAGTCAGTTCAAACGATTGACTCGTTTGAACTGATACCTCCGTCAACTGTAAATATCGAGCCCGAAGTATAAGAAGATTTTTCAGAGGCAAGAAAGACAAATAACTCTGCTATCTCTTGCGAAGTAGCCGCCCGACCTAGCGGCAATTTTTTAAGAAACTCATCTGTACGACTTTCGTCACCAAACGTCGCCAAAGCCCGCTTTTGTAAAACCTTGGTAATTCTTGGCGTAGAAACTGGCCCGGGATTTACACCCAGCACACGAATATTGTCCTGCAGACTTCTGCCGCCAATTGCCTTTGTAAAGGCCATAAGTGCCGCATTACCCGTAGTGCCGGCCACATAATCAAAGTCAAAGTTCTCTCCGCCGATACCGATATTATTGATAATGACTCCACCACCACGCTGCTTCATCAAAGAATAAAACGCACGTGTCATATCGATATAACCGAAAACCTTTAGCTCCCATCCGGCTCGCCATTGTTGCGCATCGACTTGCCAGAGATTACCACCAGGAATAGCACCCGCGTTATTGACAAGAATATCTGTGTCCGAGTTCTGCGCAACGATCTTTTCAACGGCACCCTGCACAGTCATATCCAGCGCCATGACCTGAACGTTGATTCCGTGATGGAGTTTTAACTTTGATGCGATGTCGTTGAGCCGATCCTCAGAGCGTGCGATTAAAGTTAAATCGCAGCCTTCACGAGCGAAGGCATCGGCAAGCACTTCACCAATACCTTGCGAGGCGCCAGTAATGACGACCCTTTTTCCTTTTAAATGTAAGTCCATTCATTCATCCCCATGAAACGTCAGTATTAGCTTATTGATTGGCCTAAACGCTGCCTTAATTCATCGAGTGCGCCAGGATTGTTGAGAGCGGAAAGGTCACCAAGTTTTTCCTGCATGTATACATTACGAATTAAACGACGCATCACCTTTAGACTTCTGGTCTTGGGCAATTGCTGCATGACATAAACCTCGCTGGGCCTAAACGGCTTACCCATTCGGTCGGCTACATGACGTTTGACCAATTCTTCAAGACCTTGCTCATTACCATCCCAACTCGACGACGGAATCACAAAAACGACAAGCTTCTGTCCCTTACTCGGATCCATCACGCCAATCGCCGCAGCCTCGCTAATGGGTTCAAGTGCAAGCAGAATCTCTTCGACTTCAGCAGGTCCCAACCGCTTACCCGCCACTTTAATCGTATCGTCCGAGCGTCCCAATACAAAATACGAATCTCTCTCATCATGCAGTGCAAGATCACCGTGTATCCACATCCCTGGTGTCGTTCGCCAATACGAATCTAGATAACGCTCGTGGTCTTGCCAGAAAGACTGTGTCATACCGACAAATGGCGTCAAAACCGCGAGCTCGCCAATAGTGCCAACAATCGGTGCGCCCGATTCGTCTACAACCTCGGTCCTAACGCCTGGACTGCAGGTATTAAACGAAGCTGGGGCAATCGGTTTAACGACAACGCTTGAGAGCAGCGCACAGGTCGCCTCGGTGCCACCAGTCACGTTAATAACCGGACAAATTCCTCGTCCAAAGTGAGTTTCAAACCATTTGAAATGGATAGGATCAATCGCTTCACCAGCAGTAATAAGTAGACGAATACTCTTTAAGTCCGGCTTTAACGCTATATCGGCGTTACTTGCATAGCCTCTTATCAACGTGGGTGACGCGCCATAAACTGTGACCTTATATTTTTCAATTAACTGCCCCATGCGAGTCCAGTCGGGATAATCGGGAGCGCCGTCGTAGCAGACTAACGTCGCGCCGTTTAGCAACGCACTACTAGAAACTAATGGACCAGCAACCCACCCCATATCGGCAGGCCAGCAAAATACGTCTCCGGCCCTCACATCGAAATGCACGGCCGAATCATGTGCCATTTTTAATGGAAAGCCACCATGCGTGTGCACAGGTCCTTTAGGTTTGCCTGTCGTACCAGAGGTGTAAATCACCATGAAAGGATCGCTCGGTGACATCCTGGCGGACACTAAACCATCGCCATTAACAGCCGCGATATGTCGCCAGTCAATATCGCCTGCCTCTAACGCAGGCCCTTCAGGAGAATATTTCCAAATTTTGTGCTCGATACTCGGCAGTTGCAAACAAGCATTTTGAACAATTGTTTTTGCATCAACGAAATTACCCCTACGACTGAATCCAGTTGATGCTATTACTGCCCGCGCTTCGCACGACGCAAGTCTTGCAACAATCGCATCAACGCCAAAACCACTGAATAAAGGAACCACAATGGCCCCCATAAACGATAGTCCTAACAGCGTTATGTTGGCTTCGATACCGTTTTCCATCAATAAGCCGACACGATCACCTTTTT
>Ga0164296_1003036_pt1 | contig 16140 bp, 10 predicted proteins | sample GEODES057metaG_FD_113533 | JGI IMG/M metagenome (GOLD analysis project Ga0164296, IMG submission 113533) | Dystrophic lake water microbial communities from Trout Bog Lake, Wisconsin, USA - GEODES057 metaG | ecosystem: Environmental > Aquatic > Freshwater > Lake | place: USA: Trout Bog Lake... | reverse complement strand
CCTTCCCGTCCCCCCCTCCCTTGCCCCCCCGAAGGGGGGGGGGCCGTGCACATTGCTCGGCTTGACGTTGGCTTCCTCCTTTTGTTGCAGCCATGTTTGAGGACGCGCCCACGCTGGAGGACGTGGCCAACGCCGTGGCCGCTCGAGCCGTTCCCGCCGCTGCCGCCGCCGCCGGGGACGACGACCTGTCGTGCGGCAAGAGCGAGGCGGCGCCCGTCGTCAGGAGCTGGTGCGAAGCCCAGCCGCTGACGCTCGTTCAAATCGCGGTCCGGAGGCTGGCCGACGCCGTCATGAGGCACGAGGGAGAGCTGGAGGTGCCCCGGAGCCAGAGGGTCGAGCTGCCCCGCACCTGGTTCAGGAGGGAGCTGCGGGTCTGGGGACGCGAAGCGCTGCTGGCGCACGAGATGGGAGCCGAAGCGGTCGCGACGGCCAAACGAGACGAGCGAGAGGCGGCCGAGACGGCTGCGAGGAGGGCCGAGACAGCAAAGAGGGCCGTCGCGGCCATCATCACGGGCAACTGCTCGGAGCAGCACGCGCACGACTGGGCCCTCCTGTGGTACGCCGAGTCGGGCGTCGGCGATTCCCGTCGCCTCAACTGCGGCCTGGAAGGAAGCGCAGCCTGGTGGGGCGGTCCCGACGACACCTCCGCAGACCGACGCGGATCCCTGGCGGCCGACCTCAAGCTGCTGGTGGCGGGCCACCTCCGGGGACGGCACCTGGCCCAATTCGTCGTCAGCCAACCCGGCGGCCTCTTGGGCCTCATGCAGACCGACGCGCCGTCCGACGATTTTTTCCAGCTGCTGCGGGCGGTCCTGGCTCAGGCCAACCTCTACGTGGGGGCCGTCGGCTTCCTCGAGGGGGTCGGGTGCGGCTGCGGCTGCGGGTCGTACGGCGTCCACGAGCAAAGCTGTCGCCTCCTCCAAAAGGAGCTGTCCCGCTTCGCGGAGGCCGTCTCGGGCAGCAACGGCATCATCCAACACCCGCTGCACTGGCGGGGCCTCACCCGCAAGTTCAACAACCAGCTTCCAGCGCCGTCCCCGGCCCTCCGCTACTACCGCCTGGCCGAGAGCAAGGGGCTCTTCCCGGAGGTCACGTTTCACCTGCCCTATCCCCTCCACCCGCTGCTCGTCTATCCGCACGCTTCCAGCGGGGGCAGCCAACACAGTTTCTTCCCCCCGGCGGGCCACGACAGCAGCCCGCAGCGAAACGACGTGGCCGGTCTCCGCGACCGGTCGGGATTCGCCCGGAGCGACGGCAACACCTCTTTTGTCGCCCTCTGCGGAGAGGAGCAGCTCTTCACGGCCCTCTCGGTGTTGGCCAAGTCGGCCGATCTGGGGCGACACCACGTCGTCGTGTTCCAGGCGTTCTGGATGCTGCTGCACCTCGGGGGCGTCCTCCGCCAGCCGACCGAAAGCCCCAATTTTTACTCGGCCGCGTTCGAGGTGGACGTGCTCCTTCGCCTGGCCGTCTCCATGTCCGCCTTCCGCTTTTTTTTCAAACTGCCCCTCAGCTGCCTGGCCTTTGCCGCCCGCCGCCCCCAGGTCAACCCGTGGCAGCTGGCGAGCGCCAGGCAGGCAGTGCTCGTCTTGTACGGGCTCAACCAGGAGGCGGGCGCCCACTTTGCCAAGAACGTGGGCCGCATTCCCACCTGCAGCCACTACTACGACGACCTCCTGCTCTGGCACCTCTACTCGGAGCTTCACCTGGCCCTCGACGTTCTCCTCGAGATGTACGTCACCCTGGCGATGCACAAGCGGTGCCCCCGCGAGGGAGAGTGCTGGGATTGCGGCGGCAGGGACAAGCTGAGGCAGACGCTGGACCGGCTCAAGCGGACGCTGCACGGCCGCCTGGCCGAGCCCGAGGTGAGCGCGAGGCTGCAGGCCAACCTCAGGGGGGCCCTGTCCCTCATTCCCCTCCTGGAATTTTCGGCGAACCGGCTCGAACTCCCGCCGTCGCCGGGACCCACGAGGAAGGATCAGAAGATGGAGCGCGCCTTCGTGGCCGCCCACTGCGCTCTGGGGACCCTCGACCCCGCCGAACCGGAGATCTTGGGGGACGGAGACGAGAGCCGACTGGTGGCGCCGCAGTTGAGGCTCTCGTTTGCCAGGGTCGTTCCGATCAGCGGCGCGGGCGTCTCGGAACGAAACGAGTACGCCAACTTTGTCTACCGAGAGATGCGCTTCGGGCCCGTCGAGTTTGAGTCCCAGACGACTTGGTGGTCGAGCGGACTGGTCTCGACCGACAGGCTCTACGCCGAGCTGGTCTTTTTCGCCCTCTGGCAAGGCCCCACCCAGTTTGAACCCTTCTGGCCGACGTGGCCCTTGCCCAACGACGACCAGGTCCCCTTCCCAGCGCTCGAAGAAGGAGGAGAGGAGTGGGTGAACCGGCACGCCGCGGTCGCGCTCCAAGTGCTGGCGCAGGAAGTGGAGACGCGCTACAGGGTGTGCTCGAGCGAACGGCACCACCGTCTGCCGCTGCTCCGTCAGCTGCTCCGGTACTTGTCGGCCGACGAATTTGTTCCCTCTTTTGGCGTCGTCAACCACCGGTCGCAGACGGCGGCCCGCTCCGTCTACCTGGAGGCCAATCGATTTTGCTACAAATCGGAGGACTGCAAAATCTTGGAGGAGCCGGAGAATTCCCTCCCCGCCGAGAGGGCCCTGAGCCTGCTGAGATACGCCCACCGTGAAGATTACGATCTGACGACGGACGTGCTGGACTTTGGCCGGGACGCCGTCAGGCTAAACGGTCGCTTCTAAGACGCCGCCGCTCCCAAGTTTTTCTCACCTCTTTTTTTTTTCGTTTCCTTCCCAGCATGTCATCCGGCTACTTCACCGCCGCTGCCGCCGCCGCCGCCGCTCCGCCAACCTCTTCCTCTTCCGCCTTTTCGACCCTCGCCCCGCTGCCCACCGCCGCCCTGACCACCGCTGCCGCCGTCATCAACCTGTCGTCCTCCGAACTCGACGATCTCTCCCAGATGGTGGAAAGCATCGTCGCCCACGCCCCTCCCCCCGCCCGCGCCAAGTGGCCCCTCGGGTACCGCATCAACCCGGAAAGCGGAGGCATCTGGTTCAACGGGGAGCCGAGTTCCGCCACCGAGCCGGGCTTTCGGGCCATCATTTGCCTGGACGCCCGCCCCGACATTGTCCCCGCCGACCTGGGGCTGCCCCGCTTGGACTCGTACGTGAAGACGGTGTTTCTTCAGCGGACGAGGGGGCCCAACGAAATGTTTGGAAGCTGGCTCGAGGACGAGGCCGCCGACAACGCCGCCCCCAAGGAGGAGACGCTTCGCTACGGTCGCCGAACGCTCAGGCTGCAACTGGACGATTACCTCGACCTGCTGGAGTGCGTGAGGGAGAATTGGGAGGCGCTCGAGACGCGACTGCCGGCGACGGTTCGGCAGCTCCTCAGCCGCGACCAGCCCGTTCCCTTGGCCCCGCTGCTGAGTTACCTCGGCTACGGGGAGGTCGAGGCCTATTTGGCCACGCACCCAAACTTTTACTTGACGATTGGCCTCGACGCCCGCTCCCAGCCCAGCGGCTTCAAGTTTCGGATCGAGCTGGCGGGAGACCCCCAGCAGTGCATGGAGATTCCATCGTCCACGCTCAAGACCATCGCCTTCGGCAGAGAGACCTTAATCTCCGCCCTGCGATCCAAGCGCGTCAGCCGCAAGAGATGCGCCTCCCCCGACAGGGATTTTTTAAACGAGGCAGCCGCAGCTGCGGGCGCTGCCACAGACGTTGGGGACGGCAGTAGCTCGTCGAGCGGCCGAGACAAAACAGCGTCGCCCTATCGCAACAGCAAGGATCCCCGCCAACGCAAGAGAACCCCGCCTCCCTTTCAACGCCACGGCGGCAAAGGCAGCGGCCACCACTACAGAAAATGAAGACGGACCAGACGACGACGACGGCGACGACCCAGGCGACGACCGACCAACGATTCAGCATATTTCCCCGGGCCTCCACGACTCTCATCACCTGCGCCAGCAATTCCGGCAAGACGTGGTTTCTGCGCCAAGTCTTGCTCAACCGACGGGTCTTTATCGAAGCCGGCGAGGCCATCAGGCGAGTGGTGTACGTCAACTGCAACCAGAGAGACGTGGGGTTCAGCCATCCCTGGGAAGCGGAGGAAGAAGAAGAGGGAGAGGACCTCCTGGACCTCGTCTCGGTCGGACTGCACGAACTGCAGGGCGACCAGCTCGACCTCGTGGACCTGGTGGTTCCCGGCGACGTGGTCATCTTGGACGATCTCCAGACGCTCACCAAGTCGGTGCAGCACCTCGTCAACTACGGCGCCCACCACTACCAGCTCGTGGTTTTTGTAGTCACCCAGACCTGCCTGGGAAGCCCTCTCTATTCCCTCATCAAGCCCATCCACAACGTCGTGCTCTTGTTTGCCAACAGCTCCGTGTCCAACCTGGCCAGTCACATCAAGAACGGATTTTTCCTCAGCCCAGACACCCGAGACTACCTGACCCGCATATTTTCTCACGCCGAAAAGAGCAAGTCCATCGTGGTGCTCAAAATTAATTCGGTGGCCACCTCGCCCATCCACCGCTCAGTTCTGGCCTTTTCCGGCGTGGAAGGTCTCTTTTCCCCCCCGCCCTCGGAGGCGGAACTGCCGTCGCCGCCGCCGCCCTCGCAGCCCGTTCCGTTTTGCGCAGTCTATCCCGAAACAAAGTACTGCGAGGACATGATGCAGGCGTCGCGCTCGAGAAAAATCCGTCTTCCGGTGGCCAAGGACGGCTTCGCCTCCGACGAGGCCTTTGTCCTCGTTCCGCTGCAAAACGTGCAAGAGATTTCCGACGAACCCGACGACGACGACGACGCCGACGACGACGAGGGCGACGGCCGCCCCAAAAAGGTGTGCCTGAGGCGAAGGTGGGACGAAATGAACAGACAGCTCGAGACCGAAATCGAAGCCAGCTTCGAAATGGCCAAGTGGAACGTGGCCAAGAACCTGATGAGAGAGATTCTAAAGTGCCCCCAAGTTTGCATCAGCTCAGACTACCGGCTGGCCTACGTCGGGGAACAAGAATTCTCAATCATTGACTTTTTGAAAGTGGCCACGCGCAAGAGCGGACCCAACGAAGGCAAGCGCGGCGCCAGGCGCGACGATTTGGCGGCCCGCTTTGTGCCCCTCCTAGTTGTCTTGCTGGCCAATCACGCTCCAACAACCTACATTGTCAACAAACGCCTCTACACTTTGGCAGCCAGGCACCTGGCGGCGGCGCCTCCCTCCCTCCTCCGCCGTCGCCGCTCCGCCGCCGCCGCAGACCGAACATAAAAACCCCTCGGTCCTCTCCTCCGCCATCCCAGTCTCTCGTCGTCTGCGAACCATGGAAAGCCAACAACGTTTCATCGTCAAGAGCCTACCCCAGAGCAACATCGGGGCCTCCGTTCCTTCGTCATCCTTCAACGACGAACCCTCCATGGCGGAGGAGGAGGCCGCAGACAGGAAGAGAAGGACTGCCCTAGCCACTTTTGCTGCCGCCTCGGGTTCTGAGGTGGTGGCTGTAACCTTTGCCAACATTGTGAAGACCACGACCCCGACGGAGCAGGAAATCTTGGCGTACTACAAGGTCAACATTCTCAACGCCAAGGAGGTGAGGTCCGACGAGCTGGTGGCCAAGATTGTGGCCATGGTGGAGGCGCAAATTCCTCCCCAATTGGAGGCCGAGGAAAAGCGGCAGGCGCTCGAAAAGGCGGTGTTGGTCAAGCTGAGCTCGGCCTCCGAGTGCCTCAATCTCAAGCTGCGTCCCCTGTTGAAGGCCTACCTCAACCGCAAAGAGGAGAAGGAGATGGACGAGCTCTTTTACAATATGGTGGTGCCGCAAATGACCCGCCAGGAAAAGGCCAGGATTTACGGCATCATGTTTAGCCGCATCCTGGACTTTGAACACGTCAGCTTTGCCACGGGCAATCCGAGAGCGCTGGGCAACCTGGCACCCGTGGACGCTTGGTTCTTGACCTTTTTTGTTTTCGTGACATGCCGACGTGTTCGCGGAGACAATTTGCTCCAGCTGGGTTGCTCCGGCGTCTCCACCTGCGGCAAGTCGACCATTCTGGAAGCGGTCATAAAGCGCACCTCTCACGAGCTCCTCACCTCCGGGTCCTCGAGCGGAGGAGACGCGGGCGTCGGGCGATTCGAAATTGGAAAGAAGAACGCCATCTTTTTGCACGACATCTCCATCGGCAAAATGTTTGGCGTCGATTTCGAACGCATCAAGGCCATTTCGAGGGCCGAGACGACTGTGGCCAAGATTCACAGCCACGTGACGGTCTTGCCGCCCCTCCACCTGTTTTACACCAGCAATCAGCGACTGCAAGACCATCACGTGCCGACGCCCAATCTCTTTGCCGCGGCCGCATCTGGCAACAAAAAGATGACCCTGTCGCGTCAAATGACGAACCGTTTGATGGGCAGCCAGGTGGCGGACAGCGTCGGGGCATTGAGAAAACACGTCATTTGCAAAGAAGACCTGGCGGCGATTAAAAACCGCTTCCTAGAAATGCTCATCGTCAAAAAGCCCTACCAGGAGGAGGCCCATCTCAACTTGAGCGAAACCTTTGACAGGTGGGACTTTATCGCGGGGACGTTTGACAGGGCCCTCTCTGTCCTCGAAAAATACTCCCCGTCCGACTTTCCCTCGATGCACCTCTACGGTTACGTCATTGGGGCCCTGAAAAAAAATTCGCTGTACTACGAAGAGGTGCTGACGGGAGCGGTGGACGGGGAGGAGGCCAAAACTGCCGAGGCCTTTGCCAAGTCTGTCTCCATCAACGGCGACGACGACGACGACGACGTGGACTTTTTTGACGGGGACGAGAGAGCGACGACGACGCCAGCAGCGGCACCGGCCAACGACGACAACGACGACGACGAAGACGACCGATGCCAGCTGCACTATTTGAGAATTTTAAATTTGGCCAATAAATACAATGTTCATTGAGGCGCGCGTGTGTGTGTGTTTTGGAAAATAAATGTGACAAAACTGCCAAAGCCATTCATTGGGTCGGAGCGCGGGATGGGGGGAGGGGAGGGAGGGAGCTAGCCAGGAGGAAAAATGTCCCGACGGAAATTTTTATTTTACTTTAAGGATGAGCGAACCCGGTGACCAAAGGGAGGGGGAGGAGCAGGAGGAGGACTACTTTGAGCGACGCTGTATTGCAACTATCCGCAGCCTGAGCGTCGATGATATAATGATGCTTACAAATTGGCTGCTGGCCGAGCTCAGGCGTCGCTCGGAAGGGGGAGACAGGGAGGGGGGGATTCTCAACCCCGAATGAGACGCCTCGCCGAATTCAACAAATTTGCACATTTCAATTTGATGTTGATTAATTCTTTTTGTTTCGTTTCGTCGAGAATAAATTTAAAAAAAAAATGAATTATATGGAATTAGCCAGAGTGCAAGTGTAGAAATTTTGCTTTACTCTTTTTCAAAGATGTGCATTCCCAAGGAGGCCCCCCGCGATGACGACGACGAGAAGGAGGAGGAAGACGCTCGCCAACAGGTGCAACAGGAAGAGAACGAGGACGCTCAGGAGAACGACGAGGTCGCTGTTGCAGCCATTGGCCGATTTAATCCCGACCAGCTGGCTGTAGTTCTCGCAAGGCTGGACGCTTCGCTTGGGGAGGAGGAGGTTCAGGACGATCCGGACGATGAAATGGCTGTACTCGTCGTCCGAAGGATGAATCGGTTGGGCATGGAGGCAATACTCGGCATGATGAGGGACGAGATTCAGCGTCGCTTGGAAGAGGACGAGGAGGAGGCGGCACAAAACTTGCTGAGCGTCGAGATTCGGCGTATCTATGCAGAGGTGATGGCGGAGGAGGAGGAAGCTCGCCCAGAGTCTCCGAGCAAATGAAATATCGCCACTTTTTTACTTTTCAATCTAATTTCGATCAATAAAAATCTTTGGATAATTTTTGAAAGACTTTTTTTGGGGGGGGAGGGGGGAGGGACACACATCTTTGATGAAAAAGAGTAAAGCTAAATATCTACATTTGCACTTTTTTCTTCTCCGACTAAATCAATAAAATTTAAGGGGCACAATAAAATGAGTATAGATTGGCTGCCGCTGCTGGGGGGTGGTGGGGAGCTGGCTGCCGGGAGCCGGGAAAAATAAAATACAAAACAGCTATTAAAGCTGCTGGGAGCTGGGAAAAATAAAATACAATGCCGGGAGCTGAGAAAAATTTTTGTAAATAAAAAACAAATTAAAATAAAAAAATATTTTTTATTGAATTGCTGGGCACACAAGTTAAAAATGACAAATTAAGTATCTCGCTGATGGCGTCGGTGTCTGCGACTCACGACAATGGTTTGATGTTGCGTCATCATGGATTGCAGCTTGTTGATGCGACGTTCTTGGCCCACGGTCACGTCGTCGTCACCAAACAGGAGGCTACGAGCCAAATCAAAGGCTCCCTCGTTGGTTAGGTTTGTGAGACCTGATGTTTTTTGGCGTCGCACGAGGTCACCGCTGCTGCTGTTGACGACATTCTCCTCCTCCTCTTCTCTCAAGACGTACTGCTGGAGTCTCGCAGTGATGAACTTCCACGAAGACGAATTGCACAGCCATTCCAATTTGAGCTGTCCGGGTTTGGCCTCGTTGCTGTTGGCAGCCACAAACTCCAGTTTTTCAGTCAGGTATTTGGCGTAATCTCCGACGACGGCCTCGTCAAGACAGCTGGCTCCTTCCAAAGCAACAATGAGATTGTCCACGTTGGAATAGAGCAGAGACCAGCGCTGAGGAGGAACGTGTCGGGAAATGAATTGCAAGGCCTGAACCAACCGGAGCTTTCCCATTTCAACCACAGTGAAGAAAAGAGCTAGAGCATTGTTGGCAGGGAGGCGACGGCGGCCGCTGGAAGAAAAAGACATGATGTAGTACTGAGAGTTGTCCAAACAAGGCACGCGTCCTTGAAAAGCGATACGATGACTGGAAATGTTGAAGGTGCGGGGAATGCGACAACGAATGGAAAATCTGCGATGGCCGGGTCCATTTGTCGCCTCAGATCGGTGAAGGCCAAAAAAGCCACAAGATAAATTAACCAACCGCTTGATCCAGTTTTTTTCATTTTGGTCTCGACTCAAATGCCGTCTCTCGGTCAGCTCTCGATAAATTTGATTGAAAATGGGTTCGGCTTTAAAAAACAAGACAGCCTCGAGGTCAGTGACAACAAAGCCTTGATGAGACACCAGGTAGTCGTAATAATCTCGAATCAAGACAACCGGCTCGTCGGCGACAGAATTGGTCAGAGCGCAGCCGCCTCTTCTCGACGGATAGGTGATGAGACACCCGGGGGCTGATGCGGGAGGGCAAAACCCTTTGAGCCAGGCTATGCACGTAAATGACTTGTTTTCCTTTTCCCTCTTCATGAAATCCAGCCAGGATGCGAGCGTCGCCTCACGGCCCCCTTCAAAACTTCTCTTTTTGCTCAGGCCGCTGTTGCCACACACCGTCTCGTAGGAAGAAACCAATTGCTGCAAAACGGGATCCGTCTCAAATGCCATGTCCAGACTCCAAGAGGAATAGCCCTCGGAATGGCAATCGGAAATTACAAAATATTCTGCTCTAGGAGAGGCATCTGAGGCAGCAGCAGCGGCATTCACAGCCGAGACCCAATCGCCAAAAACTCGGTCCCGTTGTTTTGTTTTCCAACGAACTTGCTCGTGCGTCTGGTTGTTGACAAATCTAGCCCGCGAGGACAACGGACAAACATCACAGCCGTGAACAAAGTGTCCGTCAAATTGAAACACTTGGACCTGACCGTTGCTAAAGGCGACGGCCAAGTCTGCCGGATACTTGTCCAAATAAAACAAACCGGAGGGAGAAAAATTGCTAAACACGGTTCGAATGTCTGATCGTAATGACATGAGCGTTTTCAGGGTGAAATACACAGCCTTAAATTCAAATGTTTTGTGTCGTCGCACAGGATCGGTCTTATCCAAAAAAAATGGACCGGTCCCTCCCTCATCCCTCAAACTGACAAAACCAGTGCAAAATCCGGACGGCATCAAAGCGTTCGAGGCTGAAAAGCCGTAAGCTGAGGAGATGTCAAAATTCATGATACTTCTGCCTTCGCCGCCTTCCACCAACTTCTGAGCGCTGAACATGAACCCTCCGCGAGATGCCGAACGTAACATCTTGGCGTAACAGTTTTTGATTTTTTCCGGGCCCTGAACGAGCGGACCTCCCAATTGAACAAATCTGCTCCAAACGCTTTCAAAGGCCAAAAGAGATGCGGATCGAAAAGCCGTTCCGTTGCCGTGCAAATCAACACCAAAAGAGGCGACAGATTCCCGTCCAAATTTAGTCCAAAATTCAAGGTTGGAAAAAACAATCATGCGAGCTCGTGACACGATCTCAGAGTAAACTGGCTTCTTGTGCAAATTCTGCACCGAGTGATCAATCGCTGGCGGAGGAATCCACCGTTTCTCGCCGTAAAATTCTGCATCCTCTGTGGCTTTGGCATAGGTCTGCAAATTAAACAAGGACAACTGGCCAGACACAACGAGAGCGTTGATGTCATTGTCGCTGTTGGTCCTCAACTGCAAACCTCTCTGGAGTTTGAGAACTTTGCAAGTGTAATTGGCCAAAAAATATTTCACGCTGTGAACCTGATTCTCGCTAGACGAAAAAAAGACCACATGCTGAAGCGTGACACATTTTTTGAGATCTTGCAAGCATTTTCCAAAAAGGGAAGAGTGAGGAGACCCAGCTAAACGCTCCAATCGCGCAATCACATCTTGCAAAATACCAGAGCGAGCAGGCACGCCCCAATCGCGTCGACGAGTCCAAACCTTGTTCCAAAAGTCGTTCATGTTTCTTACAGCCTCGTCTCTCCGACAATCTTCCTCAGATTCAACTTCAAAACAAGCCACCATCTGACCAAAGGATTGAGACGCGTCCCTGTAGAAAATGTGCCTCAAATGTCCTCCGCCGTCCAAATGCAGAGCCAAGCTAGCGCTAGTTTCTCCCAGCCGTTTTGACAATTCGCCAAACTCCTGCCGCGAAATGACACCCAAACTGAAAGCCAAGTTGAGACCAGAAAGGCGAACCGAAGTGGCCGACGATCGATTGGTCTGAAAAACGTCCTCCTCCTCGTCTCGGTTCTGCCTCTCTTCATTTTCCATTTCCAAAGGCTCTCGCAAAGGCCTGACGGGTCGATAAAGAGGATCCTGGTAAAAAATGACAAAGCGAGAATCAGTCTTGGCCTCCACTACAAATTGACGACCGTTGGAAAAACACACGTCTCTGTCTCCTCCCGTCACTACCGTCACGCCTCCTTCTCGACCGCCAAAGGCATTTAAACATTGGCGCAAATCGTACAAATTTTGGGGGTCCGAAAATGATCCGGCTGGTTTTCCAAGCCATTCGCACAAACTGAGCCGCTCTTGCTCCGCATCCCTTTGTCGCCTCCGACAATGAAACGGCGGAATTTGAGCCAGGTCAGTGAATTCTCGCTTCAGCTTTTCATTCTCTAGCAACCATCCAAGAATTGCGGGCCTCTCTGACGCGGCAGCCTTTTTCGCCCACAGACGACCGTCAAACAGAAGACTTTTTATCTTCTTTCCACGAGTCTTGACCAGCGCTATGACGGCCACGGGAAGGCTCGCCTGCCATTCAAAGGCAAAGTCCAAATAGTCTGAAAGAAATTGATGCAAGGAAAGAGAACGAACCTTTTTCCACCACGGCCATTTTCGACTGGGATCGTCGTAACGACAATGGGCAAAACGCAACGCACGACTGTGAGCTCTACTCAAGTTGAATCCTGACCCCAGTTTTACTGGCAAATCCTCCCTGGGCATTCCTCCTCCTTCTCCGCCAATTCAGCGCAGAATATCGACTGAAAAAAGAATGAGTCACACCCAATCTGGCCTGAAAGGAAATGACTATGCTTTTGATGTCGTCCAAAACCCACACCGACGTTTCTCCGGCCGTCAACTGGCCCGCGGCAACGTTCAACTTGTCAAACACCCACTCGGGAGAGGAATGAGCCAACACAAAAGGAACAAACGAATCTGGCTCAAAAGACAGGTGAGATGTCAATTCGCTAATGACCCGATTTCGTGGATTAAAACTTCCTGACCAGGTACGAATCTCGCCTGTCTCACGATTCACCAGCGTATAGGTAGCGGACAACTGATAATAAATGCCCGCTACATTACGAAAATCCCTCACCGCCAAATCTCGAATCCGATTTAAGGACGATTCATCTTGCCAAAGTCTTCGAGGAAGATTGACGTTGTACAAAATTATCCGAGCCGCGTGTCCGTCTTCCAGCGAGGCTATATCAACTTTAAACTGATCAAGGGGATCTTCGGGGAACAGCGGCTGCTGCCATCCACCTTCTTCCTCGTCCATTCGCCATCCAACTGGAAGGAAACTGAGACCTCATTGCCTCCTCTCCCTCCTCATTGCCGCGCCGAGAGCACCAGGCGCCGCTATTGCCCTCCTCCAACCTCCTCTCCCTCCTCATTGCCGCGCCACCTAGCGCCGGGCGCCGCTATTGTCCTCCTCCAAGAGGGATCAGCCAATAGCGGCGCCCGGCGCTCTCGACGCGAGGCGGCGCGCTGCCTGACGCCGAGCGCTGAAAATCACTATAAAAGAAACAGCCTCCATCCAAGTTGCAAGTCATTCAGACATGGCTCAAGAAGAAGAAGAGATCTACACCCAACGAATGGCCGAGGATTACTTGAAATCGGAGGACGCCTTCAATGAGGCCTGCGCCGAGGCTGCAGAAGATGTCTTCCGTCAGACGAAAAGAGCCAAAGCGAAACGCAAAGCCCACGACGACGACGACTTGCAAGCCGCTCAGGCTCTTTTGGCCGACGACGACGACGCCCAGTGGCAACCGGATGAAGCAGCCTACACCGAACACGAGGTGCCAAAGACTCTGGCAGAAATGGTTTACAAGCTCGAACGAGGCAGTGTCCACGTCCGCCTTCATCCCGAATCCAACGACCACATTTTTCTGTGGGCCAATAACAGGTTGGGCAAACCGATTCAACTCTTTCGGGGGGCTACGAGCGACCTGCTCAACGACTTTCTACCACGTGCGTACGCCGTCTACGATGAAAACTGCAACAAGGTTGACGAGATGGAAGAAAATCAGATCGTTTCCAGGGAAACGCTAGTCGTCACGCCGTACATCAAGCTCGTGGTTGAGGTGTCTGTCTTTCAAAAAAAGCTCTACGTTTTTTTGAAAAGAATGAGCAAGCCGGAGGCCATCGCCAAGTCTCCCTTCGCCAAAAAGAGTAGCTGGAGACCCATTAATTATGATGGACCAAGGCAAAAGCCCGACGAGGACGGTTTTGTTCACTCCAAAGGATGCTCGATCCAGTTTGACCGCTACAACGACGACCCGACTAAAATTTTGGCCTGGGCCAAAGAATGCATCATGATCCCTGCTTAGGACGACAACGGCAACCCCTCCCCCCAACCGAAGAAGACCATTGGCGAATTTTGAATTTTTTTCCTTAACTTTGAACCTTTACGATTACTTTTTATTTAGTTTTAAAACCCTTTACTTTTTCTGAATTAATTTTAAGGATTTATTTCATATGACGAAGACCTTTACCATTTTTAGTTTTAAGAAATTTACAATTTTATCCCGTAGGTGGTGGATGGTCAATTTTGGCTAATTTTTACAATTACCTTTTTAAATTTTCTTTTATTTTTATGAGTATCTCTCTTTTTTAACGTTAGCCTGTAAGGAAAAAAAGCATGAATTTTTCATTTTCTTTATTTCAATTTCACAGAATAATTTCATTGCAATATGTTCAATAAAAATTTATAAAAAACAATTGCGGGCATTTTCATTTTCCTGGCGACGGCGATTGTAATCGTTGGCGCATTGGTAGCAAATGACATGGTAGGCGAGTTTGTTTCCGCATTGTTCAGAATCGCAAAAAGAGCTGCAGGGGCTGGGCCATTTGAGCTGAGATTCGGCTCCTGACCGAGTCAATCTCAGACAGTTGGGATTTTCGCAACCTCTCTCTTTCCAACCTTCTCGTCCTGGGCCGAGAAACAATTGTTGGCATCTGAGACAAATTGCTGTCCTCACCAGACACATGTTGAAGCCCAACTGAGCTTGACAAGAATTAACAGTGGAGGGAGCGCTTACATGTATTTCAGATAGGGAGACGAAAAAAATTGATTGCGCACATCCAAAATGGTGGCCACGTCGGTGTAGATGGCGTAACAAACGTAGATGGAGCTGGGCTGAGAATTGGTCACGTTAAATTGGAAAGAAATTTCCAAATCCCCCTTGCGTGCAATGGACGAACCGTCGTCCATGGAAGGCACCAATCGGTCCTTGTCCTCAAAGTTGCTGCACAGAGGAATGTAAATGTGAGGGAAGGCGGTGGAATCTCCGCCCTCCTTAACGCTGAAAAGATCGAGCTTGTCAGTGTCGGGTTGGATTCCGCACATGGGAAGCATGTGATGATCAATCAGCTGTTTCAGAGTCAAAGGGTCGGCGCGAAATTTTCCAAAGTGGGGTTCCTTGAGACAAAATTTTTTGTTGTCAAAACTAAAGTCGAGATGTTTGATGCGGTGCTCCTTAAAGACGTTTTGATCGGTGCCTTTGCCAAAATCGTAGGTGCCAGAAGCAACTTGTTTGTCGAGGCAAAAAATCAAGACCGCTTCAGGGAGGAAAATGTCTTGAAAGATGGTTCGGTGAGTGGAGGAAGCGTCGGGAACTGGATCAACCAACTGAAGACGGGTGACGCCTGGAAATTCAATCTTGGATCGAGAGGCCAGCTGTTTGTCGATCGCCGGAGAAAGCCTGGCCTCTTCCAAACACATTTTAAATTGCTGGATGACGAATCGATAGGACTTGGCGGCAGCGACCCCAGCATCCGGTTTTCGAAAAATGTGATCTTGCTTGTCAAAAAATGTAAACCGAACGTGCAATTTTCCCAGACGATCCAGGGGCAGGAGCCTGGGAACAGAATCTGCCATAAAGTTGGAGCCCAGAAAAAAAGGCCACTGAAAGAGAGGGAAAAAATCAAATTCGAAAGCCGAATTCTTGAAGATGTGGGCTGCGTAATCTTTCCAAGTTTTGGACGCGGCTGTCCACTTATTTTTCTCCTCCGGCATGCAATAGGCTGGATGTGCCTTTTGAGGACAGAGATATCTCTTCGAGGCCGGATGCATATAGTGATAGAGCATGGCGTGAAGATAGGGCGAGATGAATCTCTGTTCGTTGGAGCTGGCAATTCGCTGGTTATTGTGAAACACGTCCACAGATTTGATCAGCATTTCAAACCAATTGAATTGCAAAACGACGTCGGCAATGTCGGCGGCAGTGGCAAAGACCCAATCGGTCTGAGCATCTTTCTTGACATCGAAACGTCCCTGGACAAAAAATTTGGTCATGGGACCGAAAAGAACCGGCTTGGTGGCAGAAAATTCAAAATCAATCTGGGCCGGAGACTTGTCTCCGTCCAGATCTGCCTTGTTGAGAGGATCGACTTCAAGATATTCGGTACTCAAAAGATCCTGATTGCGAACGTTTTGCCACAGCAGGTGCTTTTCGGTCACTGTCCCGCTACCATTCACCCTAGGCTTTTTCCGGCTGGAAGGAGCCATATTTAGGCCCTCCTTTGGCGACGGCGGCGACCTCGACGACGACGGCGACGACTCTTGCCCTTCCTCAGACGGCGACCAAAGCGACGCGACGATCCCAAAATCCGCTTAGCCGCTAGTTTGATCCTGTTGAGCGGCACAAAACGAATCAGCTGACCGGCACCAAAGCGATGGGTTCCTGGATATCCGCCAACCTTGACGACTACTCGACCCTTGACAATTCTCACCTTATTGCCGGCCGCGACAGATCTTTTTCGCCTGGATCTCGTAACCGCCCCACCAGCTCTTCTAGTTTTAGGCATTGAATTAGCAGAGGACAACAAAATGGCCCGATTCTGGGTGGAATATCGAACAAGCGGAGGTTTGCGTTGCTGAGAGGAATAATTCATTCCATCCACGACCGAGGTCTCCGGTGAACTGACCAAGCTGACAAGAAGAACGAAACGCTGAGCCACCAAAGACCCCAGACCCAGAATCACCGCCCTCTACCGGACAAAAAACTACTTAGAGCAACCGCGAGAAGAACCCACAGCGGCAACTG
>Ga0164296_1003033_pt1 | contig 16145 bp, 16 predicted proteins | sample GEODES057metaG_FD_113533 | JGI IMG/M metagenome (GOLD analysis project Ga0164296, IMG submission 113533) | Dystrophic lake water microbial communities from Trout Bog Lake, Wisconsin, USA - GEODES057 metaG | ecosystem: Environmental > Aquatic > Freshwater > Lake | place: USA: Trout Bog Lake... | reverse complement strand
GGGAAGTAGGATAACTATTTGGAAGAATAGTTGGTGAATACACAATAGCATTTTGAACATTTATCGCAGAGGCAATCATTTTTTGCGCGTCTTGTGTTTGCGAGTTTAATGTGTTGTTTGCATTCTTTACAGCAGTAAAATCTTTAGGGTTTAGGACTAACCATGTGCTTAAAAAACTTTTAATTACTGGTATAGAGGTATATGTAGGGGTTGTCATTTCTTAGTAACTCCTGCCTGTTTTAAAGCTTTGGTAACTGCTTCTTGAACAATCTGTGCTGTCTTAGAGGCTGCGTGTGGGTCTGTTCCAGCAGGTACATTTACCGCAATGTTTACTACTGGGGCTCCCGTACTTCCAGTCTGACTCTTATTTAACCACGAATATCCTGAACCACTGTAGAGTCCGCTTACTCCTAAGTTGGAGTCAGATGAAGAAGAAGATGCCATACCACCCTTATAGCGACCAGCATCCCAAGATGAGCTTTGAAGAGCTTTTAGGAAATCAGCCTGTGACATATTTCCAGAGCGCAACGCATTAACTATGTTTGTATACCCTCTAGATGAGGCGTTAGCCCCAGTAAGCGTACCTACTGTAGCTTGAAGACCCTGTTGCCAAGAGTTATAGGCTTGGACCCCTGACCCAGACTTGCCAGTATTGAAATTTACAGAGTCAGCAAATTGATAAGAAGTGTTAAGGGGATTGTATTTGGCTGTGTTGTGCCAGTTTCCACCCTCCATGTTTTCCCACATGGTTAAATCTGAGATATTTTGAGCAGTCACAGGTGCGCCTAAAGCTCCAAGAAGCATTGAGGCAAAACCTCCTTGAGTTACTGGTCCCCCGTTAGCTCGCATGAGTTTTTTAGTAATATCATTAGGAATTACAGTTCCGTTATTTTCAGGAATAAAAAGCTCTGGACCCTTTTCACCCACAATGTAGGGAAGATTTTTATCGGCTGGACCGCCTTTAGCTAACATAACCCCAGCAGCTAAATCCTCCGCAGCAATAGCTGAAAGGTCTAATATGTTGCCTTCTTCGGCAGCTGTAATTAATTTTCCTGGACTTTCTTTAAGGAATTTAAATGCCTTTGAAAACATGTTGCCAACTCCATGAAGAAGTTTTCCGCCAATAGCTCCAAGACCTATTCCAGCAGCAGTTCCCAAAGCACTACTTGCTCCAGTACCAATACCGCCCATTAAAGTACTTCCAAAGCCGTATGCCTTTAACTCTGGTCCAAGATGTTTTGCAACTTTAGCAAACTCATTAGCAGCTCCAGTTAACGTCTTAAGAGCAGCAGCAGTTCCAGCATTTATATCTGCTTGACTTGCTTGAGTAACTCCAAGTAATGATGTGTTGTAGGCGCTTTGCGCGTTAGTAACTGCAGTAAGAAGACCTGCTTTTGTAAGTTGAGACTTAGTTGCGTTTGCGGGAAGTCCTTTTGCTTTAGCAAAAAGTTTAGCAATAATGATTTGCTTTAAACCGTCATCTTGAATATAAGACTGAAGGATGTAATAAAGTTGGTTTCCTGGTTGCAAAGAACCCATCAAATACGCCATTGCTTCAGAGGAGCTTCCCTGTAATGGCGGGGTTTCTTGCCAGATTTTTTCTACAAAGTCATTTGCAATAGATTGAGGGTCATTCATCAAACCATTTGAGCCTCGAACATTGATTCCAATTTGCTTTAAACGATTTACGCTCATACCTTGGTCTAATGAGGCTGCAGCCTGCGCTGTTCCAGCAAGACCAAGTCCTGGAGCATAGTTAGATAAAGAGGCTACTCCACGACCTACTTGGTTGATGTTATATACACCAGAACCTTGTAGAGCAGATATTGCTTGTACAGCATCTTGAGAATTTAGTGCAGTTCCACCAGCAGAGATTGTTCGTTGTAGATTTCCTGTTTGACCAAAGCTCATTCCGCTAAAGAAACCTTGGCGGGATGTGGACAACTGATAACTTGCAGCAGCAGCTGGACTTGGCAGCATATTTGTTGCTGCGCTTATTCCCGCTCCTGCCACGGAGCCAATAATTTGACCTATAGTTCCTAAAGCACTTCCACCAAATTTAGGATAGGACACTACGCCATTAGTGCCACCACCAGGGTTGGACATATTTCCGCCAGTAGCGGTACCAGCAGCTTGATTGGCTCCTGCAATGCCTGTGTGAATTGAGTTAGCGTATTTTCCAGCTGCTTCGAGATTTTTGGCAAGCTTGTCTGTAAGGGCGACTAAGTCAACAAGGTCTTGACGCTTTGCCATTTACATACCTCTCCTAGAACGTTCTAACCAATTTTTTCTTTCCCTAAAGGAAAGACTTCGTAAATCGCTTAGGCTCCAGTGAAATGCTCGTGTGAGTACTTCATACTGGTCCATAAGGTTTTCGTAGTCAGTTTCCTTATAGTCGAAACAAGGAGGCGAGACTTAGTGGCAAATCAACTTCTGTGCCACATGCCTCGCAAGCCTTGGTCACCTCCCCGAGGCGCGGACCTGGGTTGTGCTCGACTATCTCTCTAATAAGAGTTTCGCGGTCTAGTATTCCGAGTTCTAAGACGGTGTTCGGTGTTGTAGGGGAGTCGTTTAAACTAACAACGCATCCCGCAAGAATCATTGTATTCAGTTCTGCCAAAGATTTGTCGGAATTATCCATAACTTTTCTTTGGGTAATGCCATTAGGTAGAGCTACTTGAGCTCTTCCAGCTTTAATCGGGACTGTCCAAACCCTATCGGCTTGGTTTTCAAGTTCCCGTACTTCAACATCTTTATCTAGGTCAATGGTAAATTCTTGAGGCTTTTCACATCCAGAGCAGTAAGCTGTGAATTCAGCGTCCTTTCCAAATGTTACTTTCCTAATACCTAGCAAGATAGCGTCTCTGTCTCCAGAAAGCATTACGTCAAAATCTTCTTTTACAGGGGTTCTCTCCCCTAAAGTTACTAACCCTCTTTGAAGGATAGTTAAAAGAGCCTTTGATGTACTACCTGACTTAGCAATAGCCTCTTCATCTAAACCATTTAGTTCTCTGACTTCAGCGGTTTTAATTACGCTTCCGTCTTTATTGAGAATTCCTCCTGGCAGATTTACGAGAGTATCAGCTGGTGCCTCAGTAGCAATATTAAGTTGCTCTTGAGGACCAGCTGTTAGCTCTTCTGCAAGTTTATTGATTACTCGTGGGTCCGAAGTTTGTGGCACGAATTATGCTCCTTTAGTTAATTATAAAGTTGTTGAGTATCCCGTTGTCAGCGCATTGGTCGCACCATCAGTAAAGAAAACATCCAGACCTTCGTGAACAAGGGTAATTTGTTCGAAAAGAATGTTGTTATCAGTACCGTTAAGGTCTGTGTAGTTTAGCGAAGTAATCCAAGCATTGTGTGCTGTAAAGACAACGCGAGATGTCTGTCCACCAGGTCCAGTTGAATTTGTTGTTGTGGATGGGTGGTCTAGTACATAGATTTTTACATCTAAACGGAAGTCTGCTCCAGCAACTGAAATACCAGAACCAGCTGCAGCAGAAAAAAGACCGCGCATCCAGTTAATGGCTTGGTCCTGTCCATAAATCATTCCTCGGTTAAGAACAAGTGGTTGGAAAGAAGTTGTTCCAGGAATCTGGTGAACAGTGGTGTTGTACCCACCCTCACGATAAGCAATAGCTTGGGTATTAATCGTCAATCCAGTAACGCTGGTAAAACCACCGCTGAAGCTGGTCAACGCACTAGAGCCAGTAGTAAAGACCGTACCACCATTAAGTGATGGACTAAACTCTACGAAATATTTAAAATTGCGTAGCGGGTCTGTAGCTCTGGCACTCCAGTTGTTAGTAATTGCTGAATTAGTTGCCATTATTTATCTCCTCAGGATGTCGTGATTACTGTGCCACCATCATATTGAGCAATATTGATGACAACATATTCGGCTGGACGTTGCAGTGCTACACCAACGTTGATATTGACAGTTCCGCTATCAATAGTCTGAATGGTGTTATTTGTTGAGTCACAAACTACATAGAAGGCTTGAGCAGGAGTATCTCCACGCAAACCACCTTGACGCCAGAATTGGTTCAAGAAGTTTGTGACAGTTGCGTTGATGCTGCGCCATAGCTTAGGGTCGTTTGGCTCAAAGATGGCATACTTGGTAAGGTCATTAAGAGCCTTTTCCAAATAGATAAGGGTACGGCGAATTGGGATGTATCGGTCTACATAACCTTGCTTAATGGTACGAGCACCCATGATTACAATTCCAGCACCATTTACATAACGAATGGCATTTACTGGAACACCAGCAGTTCCACCACTCGCTAGCAAGTCTAGGTCTGCGTTTGTAATGTTTTGAACCGATACTGCTCCACCAATGCGGGTTTGAGTACCTGCAGGAGCTTTAAATACTCCTGGGTTACCGCGAGACTTATCGGTAGCAAGATACTGAGCAATTACAGCAGCGCCTGGTGCAATGTTCTTTGTAGCACCTGCAGCGTTAGATGTTGGGTCTGCAATCGTGATGTATGGGTAGTAGATAGCTGCAAAAGATGTAATTGGGCTGTATGCAGAGGCAAGAGAAAGAGTATCCGCTACGTCTGTTGTCTGAGTTGTTGAGTTAAAGTATGGGTCAATAACCAAGAAACAGTCTGTACGAGCAGAAGTTGTTCCAGCGTTTACATAGTTAAGCATAGTGTTAACCGCTGAGTTATCTCCTGAAGATGCGCCAATTCCTGGGGCGTTGATGATAAGGCTTTGAGCGATGGAGTCAAAGTTAGTAATAGCGGTAGCAACTGCTGAACTTGTTTGTCCACCAGAGCCGTTTGTTCCGCCAGATAGTTGTTGACCAGACACTACATATGGAGTTTTTCCTGGCTCACCGCTAGAATCACCGTCATCAACTACAGTAATCCAAGGAGATACCCCATTGATTACCTGTGGAGCATAGCGTGAATTAGTAGCATCCATAGAGAGGTCTGTGTATTTTTCTACAGTGCTGTTTTGAGCTGAGCTACCGTAGTAAACAACGAGAGTGAATGTTGTTGAAGTAGTACTTTGCTTTAGGACATCAACATAGAGATTGTTTCCCCATGAGCCTGAGCTAAGAGCATTAATCTTTAAAGTATACGTGGAGCCTTGGCTATTGCCATCTCCGCTTGAGTCATAAAGCTGTGCATAAGCGGTAGTGGCGCCAGATGCAGCTACGCGTTGAATGTAGCAAGCTCCTCCACCATTTCCTACCAAGAATGAGTTTACAGCAAGGCGAAGGGTATCTGTTGAGTCGTATGCCCAGTTGCCATAAAGTTGAGTGAACTGAGTCCAAGATGTAACAAGGGTCGGTGTGGTTGGACCTTGGTTGATTGCACCTAGAAACGCAGCGTAAGTGTTTGTTGTTGCGCCTAGCGATGGTGGTGTTGGATTCAGTGTTTCTGAAATATACACACCAGGGCGTTGGTAAACTGCCATTGGTTATCTCCTTAACCTATTGAAGTGGATGTGACCGTCTGTTGAATCGGAGTGAAGCCCGTAGGTATCGTTGTTGGGTCCGTAGTAATATTGACGGTCTGGACAAGTGCCAAAGCCGCTGCTGTAGATGCGTCTTGAGTCATTTCTGTCAAAACACGCACAGTAATGATATTCCTATAGAGACGACGATTGTCCACAATCGTGTCCCTTTTTGCATAACTCTCCATAAACATATGACGCCATTCGTATACGCTTCCATCTGAGTTAGGCAAAGGTAGAAAGCCCCATTTACCTGGGGTATAGGTCTGAAGCATTTGCTTCATAATCTCTCGGTCATGGCGAGGATGGCGTGAGTAAGTGCTGATTTGATAATAAAGGTCCCAAGCAACAGGGGCATCGTAGCTATAGACAATGTTTGGGTTGGCAACAACTTGACCGCCTAAGTCATTACTGTAGATAGTTCCGCCACCAACTTGGCGTTCTTTAGACTGAACCATGTCAATAAGGTCAAGCGTAATGAAAGGAAATGTCATGCTCTGAAGTTCGATATCAGGCATGGTGAACCATGTCTTTACAGAACGAGCTGAGCTTTTTCCATCAGATACTGTGATTCCGCTAATCCAGTTTTTAAGAGCTTCATCTTCTCTTAAAAGGAATGTAGTCTCTATGCTCATTCAAACACATCCGACTTCATAAGAGATGCGATAACAGCGTCTTCGACAATGTCGTGGATTTTATCTATGATGGCTGTTTTAAAAGTACGTTGAGCTGGTTGAGGGGGTTTTCCTACATCACCGTTTTCAAGATTAAAAACTTGCTCATCCAAAGAAACTGGGTAGTCATAACCGTATCCGCCTTCTTCAAAGACTACGGAGATTTCTTTTGCGGTTTTTTCGCCCCACCCATGCTTAAGAGCATGGAGTCTGAACATATCGGTAAGCTCTGGAAGAGACTTAGTTACCAGCTTTTCTTGTTCTTCTTTGTAGTTAACGGCGCCCACGTTTAGCGATAGCCCTTCCCAAAAGAACAGCTGCTGTAACCGCTAGCCAGTTATTACGATTTTCCCTTGCGTCAGGAAGATTTTGGAAAATGGTGTTCTCAAAGTCATCTTTATCTAGACGAGAAATCTTTGGGTTTGCCACTGTAATAACTCCTAAGGAAAGCAGGTGTTCGCAAGGGTAGAGCCGTAACCACCGCACGGTGAATACTCTTTAAGTATAAAGAAAAAGCCCCGATTTCTCGGGGCTAACTCTTACTTCTTTTTCTTATTTTTAGTGACAATCTTCTTGACAAGAGCTTTATCCATGCTCTTATCTCTAGCACGAGATGGCTTCTTCTTGTCCATCTTCTTATCGTCTTTATCAAACTCTTTCTTTTCAGCAGGGCTTAGCTTTTTAGTGAGCTCTGCATCCTGCTCTTTATCTGACATTTTCTTAGCCATTACTTCTTCTTACCCATTTTCTTCATCCCTGAGGTGGCTTTTGAGCCCATCTTAGGAGTAGCCTTAGAAGCCTTACCCTTGCCATAGCCAGGAGCCTTCTTATCCTTCATCCCACATCCGCATGTAGCGCACATAGTTACTTACCCTTCTTTTCGTCACGCTTGCCCTTTTGAGCAAGCTTTTCCATTTTCTTTACGCCGTATTTCTTCATACCTGCAGCAGCAGCTACTGCAGCTGGGTTCTTTGCTCCAGAAGCTTTAGCTTCCTTTTTAACTTTTTTAAACTTGGCGCCAGAGCCTAGTTTAGCCTTTGCCACTTTATTTCTCCTTCTTTACTGTCTCAGGCAACTTGCCCTTGGAGGTCTTATCTTCCCATTCCCGCGCCATCTCAGGATGGGTAGCCCACATGAATTCACGCTGTCGTTGGGATTTAAACGGCATTATGACTTCTTTGTTATGCTCTTTGAACTCTTAGATGAGGTTGTTGAGATACTAATAGTCTGACCAGATTTAGCTACGCGGATACTCACGATGATGTAACTTTCAGAAGAGCTACCTTAGGAGAGCCAGAAGCAGCGATGGCGTATACAACTTCGTTAGGTCCGAGGCTGTCAATAGTAACTGATTGACCCGCAGACAAAGAGACTCCGTAAGAGGTTGAAGTTACTCCAGCGCCTCCGATGTATACAACAATAGAGGCGTCAGTATTTTGAATTGAGATGCTTCCATATTGCCACGCATTGCGAATTTCTACTCCCGTATAAACAGGTGCGTCTGTATTAAGAGCAGTGGCGGTTGAGCTGTTAAGCGTAACAACCGAGTGTGTAAGTGCCATGAGTTTCCTTTACTGGTCGAAAGTATCTGGTACGTTGGATGAATATGCAGCAAACTGAGGGTCATTGACCATTTCATCTGGCATTACCTGTAAACAGTCTACGGCAAGTAAGCTAAATTTTTCACCGATAATGCCCTTTTGTTGTGCGAGGGTAGGTCTAAAAACTTCGCCTTTATAGATAACGCGACCACGGTCTTGAGGGTCAGGGTTAGTTAAAACGCCTGGGATTAATTTTTCAATAACATTGGCGTCTAAAGTTAAGTGTAGGGCGTCAGTGTTATAGAAACCTTGGTCAGATTGAAGAGTTTGTCCTTGTGTAATTACAGCTCTAACAACTGGAACTGTGTACGGACCTTTCCATCTACGACCTGAACCAACAGCACCTACATCATAAATAGGGTCCAAGCTGGAGTCAGCCAAATCAAAAAGCCACCATTGAACTGTAGTTCCTACCGAGTTCTGGAGTTCTGAGATTATGCCTGTGCGAACGTCGTTAGATTCAAAATCTTTTTCAAACCGACCGCCTGGGCTATATGAACGCATTAACCTAGTTTATCCCCGTACAAGCTTTAAATTGTTCTCAACAGATTCTTTATATTGCGGGGCAAGGTCCATACCCTCTAACTCTTCTAAAAGCTGTATGGATTCAATTTGCCTTCCAATCCACCAAGAACTTATGGCTAATTCATACTTAATTCCGTAATCTCCTGGGTATTTAACGTCATATTTTAGCGGTTCATAGCCATGAGTCTCTAAAGAGTTTTTACCTAAAGACGCCCAAGTGTATGCTTCTTGCCAATGACCTTTCCACTCTTCCTGTTGAGCTAAAAGGAAAAAAGCTTCGGGTCTTCTTGGACATACGGTTACCGCCTGTAATAGCGCATGAACTACTGAGTGCTCTCTATCAACTTGGTCAGCTAAACAATGAGCCATTTTAAGAAGAGAGACGTAGACGATTACAGAGTTATCTTCTTTAGAGTATTCCGCTGTTCGCAGGAAAAACGAGATAGCCGAAGCAGTCTGAGATAACCTTTCATACTCCAGCGCCACCTGAAAGTTTTTTTCTGGATTAAATGGGTCTTGTGACAACTCCCAAATAAGCTTGTCTAGTTCCATGTTCCAGCACCCTTTGTTTCTATGGCTTTGTTAATAAGATAGTCAACGACATCCTTAGGAGTACGGAGGATAAATGCTGCATTGTCTTGAAAACTAAATGTTATTAATAGGTCGCCTTCGTATACAGCAGCGCCAACGCAAAATTCAATATGTGCGTCTAAAAACTTAAACTGTGGGGTAAGCCCAAGCATATTAAAGTCTTTGTCCCATACAGCTACTCGGTGGTAGTACTGCCCATCTTTTTGATTTAGATAATTAAAAAACAAAGAGGTATCGTGAGTAATTGACACATAGTAGTCGCCCCAGTTAAATACATGGGAGCTTCCTCTTTGGTCAGCTGGAGCTGGGAAAGGTGGTTCTATTAAACTCACTTGTGTTGTTCCTACGTTTACATCTGGAGTGGATGTTACTATTTCCGTAGGAATAGTCCACTTAATAAAGTGGAAGGGTTTATCTAAAATAGGGACCCAATTCTTTTCACAGTATGATAAATCTTCTCCAGGAGCAGCTAAACGTTTTCTAGCAACTTCTTTAACTTCCCACTTAGATTTATTTAAACTAATGGCGCTGTACTCCATGCGACCTTGACCATTGGGAGTATTATCTCTGCGTACACCTACTAAATAGTAAACTCCTTGCCATTGAACAAGGCGAGCATCTTCTAATCCGTGAAAGTCCCACATAGGCTCATGCAAAGAAAGCATATCTACATGCGCATAGTCGGTTAGTTCAAGGTTTGAATTTAACCTGCACAGGTAGTTTTCAGTAACTAAGTGCATATCTTTTTCTGGGTGAAGGTAAGCGAGAGGACCCCATTTAGATGGAAACCGTTGCGAGTTCTCTGAGTGATACAGAGAGTAGTTAACATGACGTAAGTTAACTAAAATATCACCGTCATCATCGACAAAGACAGATGGGTTCATTAACCCTGTACCCGCCGTAAACTGTTTAGGGATAACTAGAGGGGCAAGCTTGCCACCATTTGTAACTGCTAGTTCTACAAGATTCACTAAACAAGTCTACCCCACCAGTTGCCTGATGGGGTAGTGCTTGTAAGCAGTGTTGGAATTAAGCTTGAGCTTCAGTCCACGAGATACGACCAAGTACTGATACTGGAGCAGAACCTACGTTGGTTACTACAATGGTCAGTGTGTCTGGTCCGTCAGGGTAAACCTGAGTGTTGGAATAAGCAGAGCCACCAGCAAGTACGGCGTTACCCAAGTCACGAACCTGAGAAATATCAATCGTACCCGTTGCGTTGGTGAAGAATCCACCAGTAACTTCACCGCCTTGAACAATATAGTTACCGCCAGCGTAGTCAGCAATTTGAGCCAAAGATGAGTTTGGAGTCAATGCTGCGTTACGAACGGCGTTTGTCCATGTGGTGTTGGTGTTTGTACCTGTTGGGTTGAATGGAGTTCCATTCAAGTAAGCCTGTACAAGCACGTTACCTGTAGTTGTACCCAAGAGCGAGATGTCAAGTGCCTTTGTCTGCAACTGCATCTTGTTCAAGAGTTCACGAGCACCAAAGGCTGCTGGGAAACCATTATCGACCGAAGGAGCGATACGTATAGACATAAGAGCCTTAGAAGTTGCACCGTAGAATGTGAGTGCTGTAGCAGACAGGGTAACTGCCTGGCTAAGAACAACTACTGTAGAAGATGTAACAGAAACTACATAAGTTCCGCGAGGAACCGCAGTACCTGCGTCAACTACATACATACCAGGCACAATGTTTGTGTTGGCAGTACCTAAGGTAACAGTTGCTGAAGCAGAGGCTGTTCCCGTAGATGTTGTTCCACCAGCAGGTGCAAGGGCAGTAGCGGTTGTTTGACCGTAAGTAAAGAGGAGCGACTTATCATCATCAAAACGTCCGTCCATAATAACCGAGGTACCCCAGTGAGAGATAGACGGTCCGTATGTTGGGAAGGCTTGCTCGACAACTACAGGTGCTGTAGCAGAGTATGTAAACGCTGTACCAGTAGTTGCGCCCATTGGAGCAACAATAACTGTTGGGTTAGCAGTAGTTGGAGAAGATGAAAGAACTACAGTTGTTCCTTGTAGGTATTCAATCTTTGTACCATCTGCAAATGCTGGGCTGATGATACGTTGACCAACTTGAAGACCTGTAGCAGAAGCGGCTACGGCTACGTTAGAGCCTACCGCAATTGTTAAGGCTACTGAAGTTGTACCTGCGGCTGCACGAGTAACACCTGTAAGAGTGTTAGAAGTGACGCCTGTATAGTTAATCACTTCATAAGCAGAGCCTGAACGGATTGTTGCTGTTCCAGGATAAGAAGAGAACGTTACAGTTCCTGACACAGTACCTGTTGTTACAGCAGATAACGTAACAGTGTTAGAGCCGATAGCAGAAACTACTGTACCTGCAGTAACGTTTGTAATATTAACAAACATACCAATAGTGATACCTGCAGTCGAACCTACTGTAAGAGTAGATGTTCCCGATGCTGCTGTAGCAGTAGTTGTAACAACTGTTGGAGCGTAGAATCCAGCAGTATTACCTACGTTAATTGTGGTATCTGAAGTTCCTACTGATGCTGTAATAGCTGTTGTTGCAGGTGTTGTTACTGACTCATAACGACCAGACAAGTTACCAGAGCGCATATATGCGGTGGCGTTGACGTTGTTATTCATCATCTTGTGACCATAAATGATATTACCCTTATTGGTACGGAAGCCCCAACGGATTGAACCAGCGCCATACCATGAGTAATCAATGTAGAACATTTGCATCTTGGTTAGGTCTAACAAGTACTCAGATGGACCTGTGCCGTTGAATGGGTCAATATTCCAAGCAGATTGTGGAATCTTGGTATCAATAGTCTTAGAAACAATTACGTTAGTTGCAGTTGTTCCGCGATAAGCAGGTTGAATTGTCAACGAAGTATCCGAAGCAATATCTGTCACCTTGTAAGATTGACCGCGAATAACAATGAAATCTCCAGGAGTCAACTGCTTTGAGAATGAAGTAGGGTAGTTAGCACTTGTCTGCGAAACTGTAGAAGAACCAGCAGTTACAGTTACACGACCTGCAGTTTGGAAGATAGAAGAACGACGAACTGCATAAAGGGTAGTTCCATCATGCTCAAAGAACACCCCGTTTTGTTGGTCAAAGAGACCCAAACGGTTGGACGCACCGTTCCAAGAAGATACCGAAGCGTAGTACAGACCAGAGGCAGGGGTAACTGTTGGAGCAGTCAAAGGAACATAAGTAAAGGTGTTTAGACCAGTTACTGCTACTACAGCAAATGTGCCGTTGTATCCGTATTCGTTTGCTCCGTATACAGTTACTTGGTAGCCAGGTTGTAGACCGTGCTTTTCCTTTGTTTGAACTGTTACATAAGGAGCGGAGTAAGAAAGAGCGTCAATTCCGTATGTAGGCTTAAGCATTGTTCCTGAGGAGATGGCAATACCCTTACCAGACTGGTAGCGGAAGTAACGGCGTGTCTGACGAACTTGAGCCACGTTGTTAGAACCGCTGTTAGTAGAGAAGAACACTCCACCATCAAAAGCACGGTGCTGAACTTGAGCCTGAGAACGAGCAAAGACTGTTGGATAGAAGGTGAGCGCTGTTGCAGAAAGAGCAGAAGTCACGTCTTGTGAAATTGTGATAATTGCGGTTGAAGCACCTGCTTGGTAAGAGGTAACAATCGCACCTGTAGGAATACCAGCTCCTGATACACCCATACCAACAAATACGCTTGCAGAGGTTGCTGAAAGTGTAATAAGGTTAGTAGATGCAGTAGCAGTTCCTGTAAGACCTGTTACAGATACGCCAATGGTTCCTGTAGGAGTTGCAGATGCGTAGTAAACAAATGATGTAGGAGAAGTAACGGTTGATACATAGAAGTTACCGTTAGGTGCATTTGTTGTAGCAGTGGTTCCAACTACAGCAATTTCATTACCAATAGATAGTCCGTGTGGCTGTGGAGTTGTAATTGTGACTGCTTGACCTGAGAAAGAAGCAGTCAAAGCAGAGTTGTTAAGAGCGGCTCCTGTGTAGTACGTTGCAGCGTTTACAAGAGTCTTGTTAGGGTCAAAGATAGATTGAGAAGCCCATGCTGTAGGAGTTGAGCCCTTAGCAGAGAATGTGAATGAAGTTTCACCTGGGCGAGTTTCAATAACATAGTTACCTGGAACAGTCGGTGACCAAGTATCAAATACTTGAATTGGAGTTCCAACTGGAGGAGCGACGTTTGAAGTCACTGTACCAGCAACTGTTGACTGACCAGTTGTTACGTTAGCAATGATGAAAGTTGTTGAAGATGGAACAGAAAGAATCTGAGCAGGGATACCTGAGGTGGTGTTGTAACCTGTTGGGGTAACGCCTGTTACTGTTACATATTGTCCAACTGTCAAACCGTGTGCTGAAGCAGTTGTGTATGTAGCAGTTGTACCGTTACCTTGTACGCCTGTTGCAGTTGTTGCAACAGTAGTATTTGTAAGAGAAACGGTGATTGCCTTTGTACCAGCGGTTGAGGTTTGGATATCGGCTATCTGAATAGCGTTAAAGTTGAACGCATAAGCAAATGGACGGTTGTTAATAAGACCGAGGTTCTCCCACTTAGATACTTGTGGACCGTATTCAAAGTCGGTATCAATAAGAGCCTGAGGTGTTGATGTACGCAACTTTCCAACAGGGTCTGTGACTTCTTCTGCAGGAGTAAAGCGCTCGTTAAGTTCATCAACGATAACCTGAATCTCGTCTGAGTTAGACATTGCGGAAGTGTTGTAGTTAAGGTTTACAACAGTGTTTTCAGAAATAGAAACGTTACCGCCAGATACATAGGTACCTGTTACTGGGCTGGCAATTGTAAATGTTGTTGCGGTTGCAGCGGTTACTTGAGCACCTGAAATATTGAAAGATGCTGGGGTCACACCAGTGATTGTGGCGTATTGTCCTGGGGTAAATGAATTGGCAGCAGTAAATGTAACAGATGAACCTGTGGTAGTAGCCGCGGTGATTGATGCGGTCAAGAAACCTTCAGGATTGTCTGCTACGGCTGTGGCTCTAAGCGCGGGGTCTGAGAAGTTATAGATAACCTTATTCTTGGTGACGTTAGTGATAAGAATAATGCGTTCCCATGGAAGGACACGCTGGATAACTACCTGCTTAGTAGCGGCGGAAAGGTAATAACCTCCGTCTAAAAGTACTTTTCTTGCCATTTATTAAAACGCTCCCATCAGTAAATCCATCGCTGCAAATGGATAGGTAGTTGTTAAAGCCGTAGTGGAACTTCCAACTAGGACTTTGCCTGCGAATATGGTACCACTTGGTACGGGTGAAGAAAATGTTATGTTACCGTCGTCATTGACCCTAACTTGGCTAGGAAGTACAACTGGGGAATCCCAGGTAACAGTTGAGTTATTAACCTTTTGGTTCAAGCCGTTTAGGTAAACGTCAAGAGTAAAGGGGTTGGTGATAGATACTGGAGACCCTTGGTAAGTTGGAGTAAAGACTGCTTCTGCGTCATTAAACTGGTTGTACAGGTCGTCAAGAATCTGGATTTCAGTAATTCCAGAGATACCCTGGATTCCTTGTAGACCTTGAGGACCCGTAGTTGTGGAGGTAGCCTGCCAACCATAGCCAGTCCAAGTCCAACTTCGGTTTCCATAGGTATAGGTCTGATTTACTGTTGGGCTAAGCGGGAAGTTAATTGCCATATTGGACAGAACCCACCCTTTCTTTTGTATCAGTTCTCAGTATAGGGTTCTTAATGCCTAATCCTGAGGTAAAAAACTTTTAACATAAGCAATTTAACAAGTTGCGCCTTTCGGTTATGTATTACGCTTTAGCCGCGTTTAATAGCGTTCCAATATCCTGAGCCGTCAGCCCCAATGCCTCTAACTTCGCATTAGTAGCCGCCAACTGCGCCGTGAAATTAGCCTGAGCCGTAGCCTCTGCCTCTGCTTTGGCTTGGGCATCTGCTTGGGCTTGAGCGATAGCATCTAAATCGGCTTGGGTTGGCTCGCTATTGAGTTGGGCAAAATAGGTGTCTTTAGACATTGAAGTAAAAGAACCATCGCCGTTGTCAATAATGGTGGCGATTGAATAAGTGCCGTCTAAATTAAGAAAGGCTTGAAATATTGTTGTCATTTTTTATAACTCCGCACTCGCTCCGAGATACCCATTTGTTGCAGAAGTTTCAAGAATCCCTACTGTTCCAGAAGTGGTAGTGGCAACAGTGGTTATTAGTCTTCCGCCGTTTACTCCGCCGTCAGTCATAGCAATAGCAGAAACCGCAAAAGTGCTTAGAGTCGTATTTCTAAACTCTAAATTGCTAAAATCCCAAGAAGTTGGAGTTACTCTCATAGGTACAGGGAATTGTATGTAGTGCAGTGTTGCAGTGGTGGAATAGGCAAAGCCGATACTTGCGACTGCCCCGTTTGTTCCGCTTGATTCTGTATTTCGCCAGTAATACCTCTGACACAACGCCAGCTCTCCCCCGATACTTCCACCAGCGCGAGAGAAGGTGGTAGCGGTAGAGCCAAGTTCTAGTTGCACGCCCGTTATATCGTAGTAATCGTTGGCTCCTGCGGTGCCGACTGGGGTGTATTGAAATGCAACCGCCAACTGAGTAGCGGTTGAAGCAATAGTTCCCGTATAAGAAAAGCGTTGCCAAGTTGTCGTTAGCGTTGCGCTTCCGCTAACGGGTGTTGCTAAACCAGCCCACGCAGAAAATGGATTTTGGTCTGTACCCGTGCTTGAAATTACCGTTGCGCCGAGCAGGTTAGATGTTGCTGAGAAGTTAGCACCTGCGCGAGCGTAAAAAGAAAGAGTGACAGTCTTTCCTACATAAGGAATTGAGTTGGTTGTTTCTAATGCAGAAATTAGCGTGTAAGCGGTGGTTCCCGTCTGTCCTGAGTTTCTTTGATAACGCAAGCCGTATTGTATGTTGGGCAAATTAGTTGTGTCGCCAGTTGCTTGGCGAGAAACGGTTGTTGCCTCACTAGCACCCGTGGTTGTGCACCATCTGTCGGCGGTATAAGTCGTTGAGGTAGAAGCCGCAATGGCGATAGAAGTACCGCGTTGCCAAATGTCCATACCGCCGTTAATGATGGCGTTTTTGCCCGCAAACCCCATATTAGGGAAGTTATGGTTTCCGTTAGCATCAACAGAGGCGATAACAGTTCCGACAGAGTTTTTCCACTCTTGCAAATCAGCGGTTTGAGAAGCCAATCCTTGAAGTGTAAATCCAATTGAAGTGGTGGCGGCGGGATAAACTACTGGGCTAGTTCCAAAACTGCCTTGAATTCCTTGTGCGCCTTGAAGACCTTGTGCGCCTTGAATTCCTTGTGCGCCTTG
>Ga0164296_1003032_pt1 | contig 16150 bp, 15 predicted proteins | sample GEODES057metaG_FD_113533 | JGI IMG/M metagenome (GOLD analysis project Ga0164296, IMG submission 113533) | Dystrophic lake water microbial communities from Trout Bog Lake, Wisconsin, USA - GEODES057 metaG | ecosystem: Environmental > Aquatic > Freshwater > Lake | place: USA: Trout Bog Lake... | reverse complement strand
TGCCGAAGTTATTGCAAAAAGAACAGGTGCTACTATAGGAAATAAATGGTGGAGTAAGGATAGCATCTCTATAAAAAGTAGAGAATGCCCAGGCGAAGGATGGAAACTCGGTAGATCTTCTATCAAAAAGGATCTACAATGAGTTGGTACTACAAAGATGAAATAGTAACCGAACTCCCAGAAGATTGTGTTGGTTATGTTTACTGTATAGTAAACCTAACCAACAATAGAAAATACATAGGCAAAAAACTAGCAAAATTCAGTAAAACAACTTACAAGACTGTAAAATTAAAAAATGGCACCAAGAAGAAAAAGAAAATCAGATCAAAGATCGACAGCGATTGGCAGACCTACTACGGTAGCTCACCCAATCTCACTGCTGATATAGCTCTACTAGGCACAGAAAAATTCAAGCGAGAAATATTATATTATTGTGGATCAAAGGCAGAATGTTCATACGTAGAGGCTCGCCTCCAATTTGAACATAGAGTTTTAGAATCAGATGACTACTACAACAACATCATACAGATCCGCGTCCATGGCTCACACATTCGAAAGAAACAGGCACTTATAGAGGAATAGCAAGCACCGGCCTAGATCGGGTGCCCCAAGAGCTGGATCTCGGATCGCAGTCAAGGGAAATCTCTTCGCCTCTAAGAGTACTCGATCAGTATCCTTAACAGGACCACGATCCCTAATGCTGGGGTTTGATCGTTTGAAAAGAGTCGATATAGCTGAAAAGAGAGGAGAAAAACCTCACGTCTATGGGTATGATAGCAGATATTCATAGGCCGCCGTTGAATGAAGACGGAGCTCGTGGTACCGGTCAACCGCCACTGTAATGCTCTACTGCTGTGTGACATGTTCGAACTCGGATAATGTTTACATCTTTCGCCCGGTCTGGGCGAAGTGTGACTGAAGAATCTGGATAATGCAATATCATCTACGATGAAAAACAGCTTCGAGCGAGAGCGAAGAAGAGAATGAGCTCTGCTCATTCCACTAAATAAGAACAAAGATAAGGAAATCCCTATGAAAATGAATGATGTGTTCAATGAAGATCAAACTGATGAAGGAATCCTAGGAGGTATAGTAGGTGCTGCCAAGGGCCTGCTGAAAGGTGCTCCAGTGAGAGGATATCGTGCTGGAGATGCACAGAGCCAAGGACTAGCTCAGGTCAAGAAGACAGCTGACAGTCTCTACAAGGACTTTTTCAAACAGATGGGATCAACAGGTCAACAGCCCAACGGTAACAATCTCATAGCCTATCTTACTAGCAAGCAATATCCTGTTAAGATGGCACAGGCCGTGATAAATGCACAGGTCAAGGCCCGAGCCACAACACCACAGGGCAATGCCGGCGCCTCTCAGGTCGAACCTACTCTGTCAGCAACAGATGCCGCACAGCAGGATCCCAATCAGGCTGCTGTTGCCACAGATGATGACACGATAAATTCTGTAGTCAATGCTGACGATGCTCGACTAGCCAAGGCAGCGGCTCGCACTGATCTGGATCCCAAGGTAAAACAGGCAGTAGACGCAGAATTAGCCAAGCGTCAGCAGGCCAAAACATCAGCCACACAACCAGCAGTACTAAAACCAAATCCTGCTAGAGATCAAGCTGTGGCAGAAGCTCGTGGTTATACCATTGCACTAGACGCCAACACTGCCTACAAGGCTATACTGGCCGCCGCACAGGAAAATCTACGTATAGGTGGGGGAGCAAAAACTTCCGCTGGTTTTCCTACAGGTTCTACTACTGGCTCTGCTGGAGTTGCTAATACAGGGGTCAGCTCTGGCACACGCGGCGGAGGCAGTGCCAGCTCTGCTAGTGGTATAACCGCCGATGCTGTGATCAACTGGTTTGCATCACAGCCTGCAGAAACTAGAAACAACGTCTTAACGGCTTTGAACACCAAACACCAAGAACTAAATCAAAAGGCTGCCTCAGCTACTCCTACAGCAGAAGGGTATAGTCGTTTCCTAGGACGCAGTCTCTAGAAGAAAGGCATCTGGGTTTCTTTGGTTACTTCGAGATTGCTGTTGATGATCTTGCCGATCAGCTCTCGCTCTTCTATGCTCATCATCAAGGCTTCGTGATAGGTAACTCCACCTCTCATAAACCAACACATACGCAGTAGATCTTCTTTTATGGCTTTCGTATCCCGGTCTAACTGCTTGATCAATTCCTCAATTTCAGGAGCTGATAGATACAAAAGCCTTAGACGAAAAAAGTCGAAGCGTCGAATGTCAGAGGAATTTCTAATGTATCGCCAGCAACACCCTGTTCACGCATCTGATCAGTAACTGTGACAGTTATAGGTTTGATGGCGTTTTTAGTGTTCATTGATTCTAGGTGCTGTTGTATCTTGTTGAAAATTTCTTTATCTACATTGTTGACAAATTCCAGGATGAATTCTGGATTGTCTGTGCTGCCTTGACTGGATTCTATATGACTGATACTGTTTACTATGGTCATCATCGTAGCTCTGTTCAGCTTGTCAAACCCTTCTTTGAACAGTGCTATTCGATCGTCTTCGCTGATCTTGTCGTCGTTAACCAACTGCATGATTTTCTGTGTTTCGAATGTGTCTAGAGCTGTCTTGCTGACGTTCCTGTAGTTTAGAGGTTTGACAAATATCGTTAGATCGGGATTGACAGCAACCACGGGATCCCAAGACACCGTGGTCAGCAGTTGATCCATTACTGTGCGCAGGTCCACATTATACTCGAATTCCTCACCTCCGGCTACTGTGACCGGAGTAGCCATGAATTCACCATAGGTAGCTAGCCTGATGGCCACTAGGATAAAGTCTATATCTATATTGGGGCAGTCCCAGGCATTCTTGATGTTGGGCATGCAGTTCTGTATGACATCTACTACTGCCTGACCGTTCATCAGGGCATCAGGAACCTTGAGCATGAGTTCGTCCTTGGCAGTCATGGAATAGACTGGATATTCTCCGGTTTCGGATAATATTAAACTGCCTTCGGGCCAATACTCTCCCTGACTAGGTAGTTTCACATAAATCTTAGGTTGGCGCATGAATCCGCTCAGGGGATTGACAGGTTTTTGGAACGTTGTGTCCATGGGATAAGTCTCCGATAAATAACTTAAAGATATTTGGTAATCTTCTAACTACTATTTATCTACGCAGATAACCGAGGAAAAACAATGGCAGAAGTAACAGGCAGTATAGGTGACCAACCGGTAGAACTCAATAATGCCGCTTCGGAGATCACGCTTAAGGCGCTGTTAAGCGTTGCCAAACTTGATTCTGAAATCCTAAAACGGTTAGCATTAAAATTCAAAGTAGATCTAGATAAACTACAAGAAGAAGTGGACGCCAACGCCGAAGCGATGGCCGACAACACCCTACAGCAGATATCCTATCAACAATCATTAGACAAATCTATAGAAAAGTGGACTAGATTAAATCTAGTGGCCGATCAGCTCAATGCTACTATGTTCAAGTTAGCAGAAGGCACCTACAAGTCTAGTGATCTGTTCGATTCTTTTGGTAAAATGGACAATGCCCTTGGAGCGGTAATTAGGACATTAGGTCCCCTTGTCAAAATGCAAGAAGAGAATTTTGCTGCCTATCAAAAGATATCTTCTGCAGGAGTCACCTTTGCAGGATCTCTAACTGATCTACGTCTTGCGGCGGCTAATAGTTTCCTAACGCTAGATCAATTTAGCAACTTAATGAAGACCAATGGTGCGCAGTTTTTACAGCTAGGCGGTAGTGTCAATGACGGCGCTATGGCCTTCAGTAGATTCAGCGGTAGTATCATGAATAGCAAAATGGGTTCTCATCTTATGGCCTTGGGTTATAGTGCTGAAGAAGCCAACAGTTCCTTATTAAATTACCTAGCTGTCAGCGGAGTCAGTAACACCAAAGATCTTGAAACCAATAAACAACTCAGAGAAGGCGCGGGAGAATATTTAGAAGAGTTAGATAGACTGGCACAGGTTACGGGCAAGAGCAGAGAAGAACAAGAACAGAACATGAAAAAACTGCAGGTAGATGCGCAGGTCCAAATGACAGCCGCACGCATGCCGGCAGAACAACGTGCTATATTTTTGAAAAACGTAGAGTATATGACTTCCCAGTATGGAGATGCAGGAAAAGACATAGCTCTCGCGCAGGCACAACATCGCTCAGTTATGACTAAAGAAGGGGCTATGTTGGTAGCTACCAGTAAAGATATAACAAAAAATTACGATCAAATGGCTAAGGATTCATACAAATATGGTCTGACAAGCCAACAACGTATAGATGGTATGAATAAGATATCATTAGGGGTGCAACAAGGATTCAATAATTTTCCTTTAGCCTCTATAGGGACCGGTATCAAAGGAATCGATACTGCAATTGTAACAACAGCCAAACAAATGCAACAAGGGTTAACTAGCGAAAAAGCCTTCAATGAACGAGATCAAAAAATTAAAGAAGATCGTCTAAAGAGAGAAGACAGCCAGGCTAAGCAAATGGCAGATACCGATCAGGCCTTTAAGAAATTAGGCGCAGAACTATTAAAAGGATTTACCCCTGTTATAAAACACCTAACCGATTTTACTCATTGGCTAGGACAAGGGGCACTCAAGATAGCCAATTTCCTAGAAAAAAATCAAGGAGCCGCTACAGCATTAGCAGGTTTAATTACAGTTGTTACAGCCCTTACGGCGATACAGGCAGCAAGGGTAATTAAAGAAAAATCCGATATGTTGTTAGGCGGAGCTGGTAGATTACTAGGAGGACGCGGTGGCGGTGGAGGTGGTGGTGGTGGTGCCGCCGGAGAAGTATTGGCTAATGTAGGCAAAGCTGGCCCCGGAATAGGCGCTACGCTCACAGGATTAGCCGAAGGATTGTCAGCATTGGGAGCGGCAGCTGGCCCGGTACTAATAGGAGCTGGTGTGTTAGCTGGGGTCATAGCCATACTGGGAGCAGGTGTTGCTGTAGCCATGTACGCTATTAGTAAATCTTTGCCATCTTTGGCGGCAGGATTTACCGCATTTAACGAAGTAGATGGAGGTAATCTACTTAAGGTATCCCTAGGCATAGGCGCACTGGGTATAGCAATGGTGGGATTAGGTGCGGGACTGACAGTCCTCACAGCCGGCAACATATTGAGCAGTATCGCATCTATATTCACACCCGGCAAGAGCGGTTTAGGTGGCTTCATTGAAAATTTAAACAACAGTCTATCTGGGTTTGATGTGGTTAAGCTCACCGGATTTGCTACCGGACTTGAAAAATTATCCAGCGCAATGGTTACCTACGGCAAGGCTGTGAGCTCTATAGACATAGCTAAAGCAGAACGGGTCAAAGAATTGATGAAGGGGACTTCAGCAGCCGAGCAGATAGCCAATGCAGGATCCAAGGCTTTTACAGCCGCAGCCGATCGTATAACCACTGCTATAGCAGGACCCACGCCCGGCGGCACAGAAAAATCAAGTTCAGACATGATAGCGTTAAATAACACTATGAAAGAGATCCTTAAGTATATAAGAGCCACCGCTGATAATACAGAAACTTCAGCTAGAGCCCTTAAACCCTCCTGGATTCCTAAAGGAGTTATATAAGAAATGGCCTGGAAAAGATACTTCACCCCTGTAGCAACTAGCGGACAGCTGAGTCCCATCAGCGGCAGCATGGGCGGTGGCGCTCACGCTAGCCGTACTAACTACTCTAGCTATCTGCCAGATGTCTATGCTGGTCATCCCAATCGTCTAGAACGTTATGGTCAATATGACACCATGGATTCAGACTCGGAAGTCAATGCTGCCTTGGATATCCTCGCTGAATTCTGTACTCAGAACAACATGGAAAACGGAACTCCCTTCCAGATCTTCTTTAAAGAACAGGCTACCAGTGCAGAAATAACCATCATTAAAAAATACCTGCAACAGTGGACCAAACAGAACAAATTCGACATTCGCATATTCAAGATAGTGCGCAACGCCTTCAAATACGGTGATGTATTCTTCGTCCGTGACCCAGAAACACAGAGCTGGATGTATGTAGATCCAGCCAAGGTAGACAAGATCATAGTAAACGAATCAGAAGGTAAAAAACCTGAGCAGTATCACATCAGAGATTTTAATCCCAACCTAGAAACATTGGCCACTACAGCTATCAATCCCAGCAACATGCAGGGCGGTGGCAGCCAGTTCGGCGGCGGATATGGAACAGGACAGGGCGGAGCAGGTGGATCACGCGGTATGGTTGGATCATTCCCCACTACTGCCAACTCCAGTAGATTCTCGCAGAATCAAAATCAGTATGCTATAGATGCCCGACACGTAGTACATATCAGCCTGTCAGAAGGTCTAGACAATAACTTTCCCTTTGGCAACAGTCTTATGGAAAGCATATTCAAGGTATTCAAGCAGAAAGAACTGCTGGAAGATTCCATCATCATCTATCGTGTTCAACGAGCGCCAGAACGCCGTGTGTTCTATATAGACACAGGCAATATGCCCTCACACCTAGCTATGAGTTTCGTAGAACGTGTTAAGAACGAAGTCAATCAGCGCCGGATTCCCAGCGTCACCGGCGGCAGCCAGAGTGTAGTCGACGCCAGCTATAATCCACTTTCCATAAATGAAGACTACTTCTTCCCGCAGACAGCAGAAGGTCGTGGGTCAAAAGTAGAAATCCTACAGGGTGGACAGAATCTAGGAGAGATTGATGATCTCAAATACTTTACTAACAAACTTTTTAGAGCCCTGCGTATTCCTAGCAGTTATCTGCCTACTGGTTCGGATGATGGTGGCAGTAATTTCAACGATGGCCGAGTGGGAACAGCCTACATACAAGAACTCCGATTCAACAAATACTGCGAAAGACTCCAAAGTCTCATAAACGGCCCCTTTGATCAAGAGTTTAAACTGTACCTACATGCCAAGGGCATCAACATAGACTCTAACATATTCGACCTTAAATTCAATCCGCCGCAGAATTTCGCATCATATCGCCAAGCAGAAATGGATACAGCTCGTGTCAACACCTTTGGCACTATGGTAGCTATACCCATGATGAGCAAGCGATTTGCCTTGAAGCGTTTCCTGGGACTAACCTCAGAAGAAATCGCAGAAAACGAAAAACTATGGAAAGAAGAAAACATCGACGTTGACAACAAACTGTCAGCTAGTGCTGAACTGCGTTCAGTGGGCATCACAGCCAACGGCATAGGTGGAGATCTATCCGGCCTCGGCGGCATGACAACTCCACCACCTCCGGGAGAGCCCGGCGCCGAAGCAGGCGGATTACCGGGTGCTATGCCAGAGCCGGGCGCTACATCGCCTACACCTCCACCGGTATAATTGGTAAATACTCAACTATGTTATTAAGAGAGTTCCTAAGTTTCGATCGTGAGCACCCAGATCCTGTTGAAGATGATCGCTATCTAAGCCAGCACGATACCAGCATACTGCGTAAAAAAGACCTACGTAAAACACGTCTTACACTAGAAATGCTGAACAGTCTACGCAAAGCAGGCGACGCTCGAGAGAAAGAAAAAATGGAAGAGTTAGGCCTGATACGTACTATGTATGCTACTCCTCCAGCAGAAGGACAGCCTCCTGTATAGCCTAGATGTCACGCCTACTCTTAATAGGTGATTCGGGCACACTGGCCTTAAGAAATCTAGCTCCAGAGTTTGTCTATACGGGAGTTTCTACAGCTCTAGATTATGGAAAACAACTAGAACAGCCGCTTTCGGCACTGACTAAATTCTTTAAGTATCACTTACCTGATGCTCGATATGCAGTGATAAGTCTAGGCGGCCTAGACATACGGGCACATTGGTGGAAACACATACCAGAAACTTCCATATCTCCAGAAGACTATACACAGAAACCTGTGGAGGATTTCTATCATGCTTTGAAAAAAACAGCAGACCTGTATGGATTAGAAAAGATAGTCGTCTGGGGCACACCACCTGCTATACATGATGTCAAATTTGTTCCCCAGTATCCCTATTATGGCAGTGCTGTGACCCGAAACATAATGAAACATATATTTTCTCGATCTTTTATCGACTATATAGATGGGGATATCGGTGAGACTCGCATAGGCTATGCTAGTAGATTCTACGATTATGTCCTTCCTGATTACCAAGCCACATCTGCTGTGCCTCTAGGCGATGGAGTACACTACAGTCATACGGTCACAGACCTATTATGGGATACCATAAACCCTGTGATTTTTGGTGATCTCAAGAACTATACAGGATCCTTGTTTGATTCTATGCAAAAAGATCAGTTCAAAATACAGACCGCGACCGTGGATAGGACGATTCTATATAATACCTGGGTGCTGGCCGAGCACGTCAAAAATCCTCGAAGATACCCAAGGAAAGTATCCTTATTGGGCGCAGATTACCACCTATTAAACAACACCGATACCAAAAATGCTGTGCCTAGATACACTGAATTATGCCTTGGCATTATGTAGTCAGTTAAAATATCTGCCTAGAAACTAAATATTTTTAACAAAAAACTCGAAAAAACGATTTAATTTTTCGAACAGATCAAATAAAAAGGCTCGTTTTAGGCCTATTTCACACAGGTATTGTAATACGGCTGTAAATATAATACAGCCTTGCCGCTACCAATTAAGGAGAATTTTACAATGTCAACAAAGTTTGAACAACTACTAGACTATCTAGTAAATGAAGAAATAGATAAAGCTAACGAACTCTTCCACGATATCGTGGTAGAAAAATCACGAAGCATCTACGAGAACCTTATCGCCGAAGAAGAAATGGCCGATGAAGAAATGGACGAGTCTATGGAAGACGAAGACAAAGAAATGGACGAGTCTATGGAAGACGAAGACAAAGAAATGGACGAGTCTATGGAAGAAGAAATGGACGAGTCTGAAGAAGAGCTAGAAGATGCTTATGAAATGGACGAGGAAGATGATGGCTTCCAGGGTGGCGACGAACATGATCCAACTGACGCACTAGGTATGGAAGTTGGTGCAGAGCACGGTGACGAAGAAGGCGACGAAGATTCTGCTATGATGGACATCAAAAATGCTATCGAAGAACTAGAAGCTGCCTTTGCAGAACTAGAGCAAGCACAAGATTCAGAGCATGGCGACATGGATATGGATTCTGAGTTTGACGACGAAGAAGGCGAAGAAGACAACGAAAATGAAATGATAGGCATGCCAATGGAAAACCGTCGTATCACTCGTGAGTATCGTGAAAAGGTTGGCAACGACTGGGACAAGAACTCACAGAAGACACAGGGTCAATACCTAGGCGCCAACACAGGTGAAAGTATGCCAGCTCCTACAGAAGGTAAAAGTGCTGTAAGTTCCGGTTCAGGTAAGCCAACTTCGGGCGCCAATGCTAAAAATCTAGCACAAGGCAGCGAAGAAGGTCAAAAGAACACAGGTACAAGCCCTAACAAAGTAACAAAAGGTATCAATCCAGAAAGCAGTGAGCAGTATACTAAAGGTGTTGAAAAGAACATCGCAGGTAGCTCAACAGCTAAGATGAAAGACGGTGCCGCATTAAACAAACAAGGTAGTGGTTATCCAAGCAACAACAAGGCTCCGAAGCCAGTTGGCAGCGGGACAGGTGAACTAGCAGGTCAGACATCTGTAAGCCATGATAAGCCTTTCTTGAAAAAGCTATAATTAGAGAACCCGGATGCAATTAAGCTACCTACGTGAACACCTAAGTTTCGATCAAGCTGGAGTCATACTCGAGAGCGACGACAAGGATGGAAAGAGCCTTTACCTAAAAGGCATCGCCATCCAAGGTGGGATCCGCAACGCGAATCAACGTGTCTACCCTGTAGACGAGATTGAGCGTGCTGTGAAGACACTAAATGACCAAATTCAAAATGGTTATAGTGTGTTAGGAGAAGTTGATCATCCAGATGATCTTAAGGTAAATTTGGATCGTGTATCCCATATGATAACACAGATGTGGATGGAAGGTCCAAACGGTTATGGAAAGATGAAGATCCTTCCAACGCCAATGGGTAACTTGGTTCGTACTATGCTTGAAAGCGGAGTAAAACTTGGCGTAAGTTCTCGTGGTAGTGGCAATGTCAACGACATGAACGGCCATGTATCTGATTTCGAGATAATCACAGTAGACGTAGTTGCTCAACCCAGTGCACCTGGTGCGTATCCTACTCCTGTCTATGAGCATTTAATGAATGCCCGTGGCGGAGCAAGAGCGTTTAAGGTTGCACAAGAAGTAAAAGAAGATCCAAAGGCCCAGAAATATCTGAAGGAATCACTCCTACAGATCATTAAAGGTCTAAGATAAGCCCGAGGAGAAATATATGTTGGACGCATTCAAACAGTTGGTAGAGTCAGGTGTGATGACAGAAGAAACAAAATCTGTTATCGAGTCTGCCTTTGCTGAAAAGATTCAAGAGAATCGCGACCAAGTCACAGCAGAACTTCGCGAAGAATTTGCTCAGAAGTATAATCATGATAAACAGATCATGGTTGAAGCAATCGACAAGATGTTAAGCGACAGACTAGCCGCAGAAATCAGTGAACTGCACGAAGACAAACAGGCTCTAGCCGAAGCAAAGGCTCGTTATCAACAAAAGATGACCAGCGATGCCCAAGTGCTAGAAGGGTTTGTAGTCAAGCAGTTACAAAAAGAGTTAGCAGAGTTCCAAGGAGACCGTCAAAAAGTCGCTGAGAACTTTAGCAAGTTAGAGGATTTCGTAGTACATTCTCTAGCTAAGGAAATCCGTGAGTTTGCCATTGACAAACAAGATCTAGCTGAAACTAAAGTCAAGCTGGTCCGTGAAGCCAAGAGCAAATTTGAAGATATCAAACAGCGTTTCGTTGAACGTGCAAGCAAGGTCGTTGAAGGCGTAGTTACTAACAAGCTGACATCCGAAATCAAGCAATTGAAAGAAGATATCGATAGTGCTCGTACTAACGATTTTGGTCGCCGTATCTACGAAGCCTTTGCCCAAGAGTATTCTAGTTCTTATCTAAACGAGAAGTCTGAAACATCAAAACTGTTGAAGATCATCGCTAAGAAAGATCAAGAATTATCAGAAGCAAAACAAGTTGTAGCAGAAAAATCACAAATCGTCGAATCCAAAGAGCGTGAAATACGTATCACTCGGGATTTAATGGAGCGTAAAAATGCTATGGCCGAATTACTAGCACCGTTGGATGCTAGCAAGCGTGAAATCATGAAGGAGCTTTTAGAGTCTGTACAGACACCAAAACTTTCTAGTGCTTTCGAGAAATACCTACCAGCTGTAATGGAAGGCGAAACCCGTCGTACTACTAAGGTTGCTCTAACAGAGTCAGCCGCAGTGACAGGAGATCGCGCAGCCAAGCCACAGGTAGGCTTAGACAATATTTTGGATATCCGCAAACTAGCGGGTCTGAAATAATTTATTCAAGGAGACAATAAATGTCACAGTTATTAAATGAAAGATGGTCAGAGACCAAAGAAGCTCTGCTTGAAGGCCTACAGGGTAACCGTCGTGCTTCCATGGCAGTATGTTTAGAAAACACTCGTCGTAGCTTGACAGAGAGCGCAACAGCAGGTGCAACATCAGCTGGTAACGTAGCAACACTTAATCGTGTTATTCTACCTGTTATCCGTCGTGTGATGCCTACAGTTATCGCTAACGAAATCATCGGCGTTCAGCCAATGACAGGCCCAGTTGGACAGATCCACACTCTACGTGTACGTTATGCTGACTCAGGCGACAACGTCAACGCAGGTGACGAGGCACTAAGCCCATTCAAGATCGCGGCTGCTTATTCTGGTAACAATGTTGATGCTTATCCAAAGGCTAACTCAACATCAGCTCTAGAAGGCACACCAGGTAAGCGTATGAGCATTCAAATCTTGAAGAGCCCAGTTGAAGCTAAATCACGTAAGTTATCAGCTCGCTGGACATTCGAGGCAGCACAAGATGCACAGGCACAACAAGGTATTGACATCGAAGCTGAAATCATGGCTGCTCTAGCACAGGAAATCACAGCTGAGATCGATCAAGAGATCCTAGCTAGCCTACGTAGCTTGGCTTCAGTAGAAGAAACATATGACCAGTCATTAGTTTCTGGTACAGCAACATTCGTTGGTGACGAGCATGCCGCACTGGCTATCCAGATCAACCGTGTAAGCAACTTAATTGCTCAGCGTACACGTCGTGGTGCTGGTAACTGGGCTGTTGTTAGTAACCAAGCTCTAACAATTCTACAAAGTGCTACAACTTCTGCGTTCGCAAGAACAACAGAAGGTACATTCGAAGCACCTACAAACACTAAGTTTGTTGGTACATTGAATGGCGCTATGAGAATCTATGTTGATGCATATAAGTCAGATACAGATGACAACAACCAAGTTCTTATCGGTTACAAAGGTTCTAGCGAGGCAGATGCTGCCGCGTTCTATTGCCCTTATATTCCGTTAATGAGTTCTGGTGTTGTACTTGATCCGGCTACTTTTGAACCAGTAGTTGGTTTCTTAACGAGATATGGTTACGTCGAATTGAGCAACACGGCCTCGAGCCTTGGGAATGCCGCAGATTATCTAGGAAAAGTGGCCATCACAAGTGCAAACGTTTCTTTCAAGTAATCCAAAGCAATACAGCAATAAACAAAAAGCACCTTCGGGTGCTTTTTTGTTGGCTTAAATTTCTACCTCGGTAATGTCGCAATCATATAAATACTATTATGAATACATATCAAGCATACACATATCTAATAAAATTCAAACCTACCGGTAAAGTTTATTACGGGGTAAGATTTAAGAACATAAGACTAAAACGGACTCCTGAAGAAGATTTCATAGTAATGTATAAAACAAGTAGCCAACAGATTAAAGATTTAATAAAAGAATACGGGATAGAATCTTTTGAATGGGAAATACGTAAAACATTTGATACCCCGGAGCAGGCAATAGCTTGGGAAACAAAAGTATTGCGTAGATGTAATGTATTAAAGCGACAAGATATTTGGTACAATGCTAATGTATCTGGGTATAAAGTCACTACACCTAGAGGACGATTATCAATTAGTAATCGACATAAAGGAGTTCCTAAAACAGAAGAACATCGTAATAAAATGAAACTTATTATGATTGGAAAAAATAAAGGTCGTAAGCAAACAGACGAGCATCGACGTAAAAACTCCGAAGCTAATTCTAAAGAAAAACACCACCGTTGGGGTAAAACTCTTTCCGCAGAAGAACGTGCTAAATGCGGAGAAAAAAATAAAGGCAAGACTGCCCATAATAAAGGTAAGCCGATGAGCCAAGAACAAAAAACTCTAATATCGATTAGAAATAAAGGACAAAAACGTGAACGCCTCACCTGTCCTCACTGTGGCAGAGACTCGGCTGTCAATACCTACCCTCGCTGGCATGGTGACCAGTGTAAACAGAGAAACTCCGCTAAATAGTCATGTTCGCTCTTAAAGAGAGTTTATGCGGAAACCCGCCGCGTAGGCCTAGAACGCTAAAATAAAGGAGAAACAAAATGGGACGTCCATTAAACAAAAAGTATTTCGGTAACTTCAATATCGGAACAAACGGCTATACACCAGCACCAGGTGGCAACACAGGTGGTGATGATGGCATCGGCGGTGAAGGCATCGCCAACATCGCAATTTCAACAGCTGGTAACTATATCAATCGTCTACCAACTATCGCTACATTCGGCGCACCCGCAATTCCCGGTGGTGTGCAGGCTGCGGGAGTTGTTCACTCTCTAGCCCAGAGCGCCAGTCCAGCTGCCAACGGTATCAACTACTGGGTTGGTGACATAATCACTGATGCCAATGGTTCTACTTGGCGAGTAACAGAATTAGAAGTATACACCGCTTCATTAGACCCAGCACACCAAGGTACTGCTTACGGTGGCAACGATACAATTCCCTATGCTAATGGTATCAATATCAATCTAGACGGTGTCAACGGTAGCGGTGTACCAAATGGTGCCTACAACTTCACAGAAGGTGGCGCAAGTCGTGGTTCATGGACCACAACAGGTGCGGCTCCGGCAGCCACAGGTGCTCAAAGCCCTTCAGGACTAGGCGGACACGGCGCACAGTGGAATCTAGTATGGCGCATCAAGACCCTGGCATTTGTCACTTCAGCTGACTATGCCTATGGTACAACATATCTATATGGTTCCAGCAATACAGCCTCAGGTGGACATGGTACAGGCGCCGCATTGAACGTTGGTTTCTCTCCAGATCACCTGGCTGTGACACAGAAGGGTTCGGGCTATATCGGCACTGAAACCATCGTGTTTACATCAACATCGGGTGGTGGTGAAGTAACAGCCTCTGGTACCTTGGTATTAACCACAGATTCGGGTGGTCGTGGCCTAGGTACTAACCTCAACGTTGCTAGCAATCAGGACAACGCCATCATCATCCATGCCAACACCACAGGTTCGGGCACCAAGATCGGTGACATCCAGAAACAGACAGGAACACGTCGTTACAAGACACGCACAGCAGATGGCATCGCTGTCTGCAAGTTGGTAGCTAGCGATTCCCCTGCGGTCAAACAGGCCTATATCACTGCTACAGATCAAAGCGGCGCTCACTATTGGGTCACCAAACTTACTGCTCACAGAGCTGTTATATGGCCTAAAGGTGATGGTACTCCGCAGTATCCATTGATCAACGGTACAGAGCCACATCGCGTTGGTTGGACATTTGGAGACGCAGTTGCTCCGGGTAATCCAAATCATCAGTTGGGACTGGTCAAGATCGAAAACGCCTAATAGCTATTGGCGTTGTTGAAAAGGATCCTCAGGGGTCCTTTTCTTTTAGGTAAATACTGGTATGACCCCATGGACACCCCCAAGATCGATCACTCAATATGCAGAATCTGGAGCTGAAGCTATTCATATCGCTTGGCGAGCACCTGAATCGTTTCCTACTAAGACTTCTCGAGACCTACTGCACATAGCTCGCAGTCCCAAACTAGACGACACAGATCGCACCTGGTATCTGCATCTTACAGATTTCCGTTTCGTTGGATTACCCGAAGTGCTCACTGGAATAGCTGTCCGTGTTGCGGCCAATCGTCGAGGTAGGATCACAGACGAAACTCTACAGCTATGTCTAGCTGGAGAACCTATAGGAAAAAATTGTGCAGACATGGACCTCAGTCCGGTCAAGATCTATGGCGGAGAAACTGATCTATGGTCAACACAGCTCGCAGTGGGGGATCTACAAGACCCTACATTTGGAGTCCTGTTGCGTTTCCAGAGCCATCCACACTGGCCCCACAAGGATTCAGCTATACTGGATGTGGTCGAACTGCAAATTTATTAAACCGATAAATACTCTAAAGGATTCAATATGACCCAACGCATTACCGGAACCAAGAATATAACACCCAACGGTGATCAGACCATATCAGCATCTAGTGGTAATATAAACTTGATCACCACGGCCAGCGGTCAGATCTACAGCAACAGCGTGGCCAATGTTGGGAACACCAATAACGTTCCCTATGATCCTGCCAACGTCTATGGAACCACTGCCCAAAGACAGGCCGGTGCGGCCTACTTTTCCGGTGGTGTTGGCATTGAACAAGACCTAAACGTAGGTGGATTTATCTACGGTCGTGTGGCCGTGTCCAACACATCCATGGCTATGACAGTCACAGCTACCAATGTGGATGCCTATTTCTATCCTCTCTTCATAGATAATCTCGGTGCCAATGGTGGTATGATCTATGGAGACAACACTTCGGACTATGCCTCCGGTGGACTGCGCTACGATCCATACACAGGTAAACTCCTGTTGGATCAGATCAGTGTGGCCAGCACAGCTTCATCTACCAGCCCAACCACAGGTGCTTTTACAGTCACAGGTGGAGCAGGTATATTGGGTGATGTATGGATAGGTGGCAATGAGTACGTGGACAACCTCTATACCAAGTTCATACGTAGCCAACAAGGTCCAGTGAGCATACAGCCCGCGTCTGGGCTAACAGAAATAGTAGGCGACATACGTGTGCGTGGTGTTAATCCTATAGGAACAGCACCAGAAGTGACCAACGTCTTATACGTCACAGTAGACGGAGACGATACCAACGATGGTCGTGCGCAGGATGCCAGCCGTGCCTGCCGTACCATAGGCGGTGCTCTAAAATCACCTTATTATCA
>Ga0164296_1003031_pt1 | contig 16151 bp, 8 predicted proteins | sample GEODES057metaG_FD_113533 | JGI IMG/M metagenome (GOLD analysis project Ga0164296, IMG submission 113533) | Dystrophic lake water microbial communities from Trout Bog Lake, Wisconsin, USA - GEODES057 metaG | ecosystem: Environmental > Aquatic > Freshwater > Lake | place: USA: Trout Bog Lake... | reverse complement strand
TGGGACAAGCGCGAGTTCAAGGATCTCGACGACGACGTCGAGATCGGCACCCGCAACATGAAGCTCGCGCTGCGCCGCCTGCGCCGCTTCGCCCGCCAGGGCGCGCCCACCGAGCTCGACATCAAGGACACCATCCGCTCGACCGCCAACAACGCCGGCCATCTCGATCTCAAGATGGTCCCCGAGCGGCGCAACACCATCAAGATCCTGCTGCTGCTCGATATCGGCGGCTCGATGGACGACCATGTGCGCATCTGCGAGGAGCTGTTCTCCGCCGCCCGCAGCGAGTTCAAGCATCTCGAGCATTATTACTTCCACAACTGCCCCTATGAGCGCCTGTGGAAAACCAACCGCCGCCGCCGCGAGACCGAGACGCCGACGCTCGACGTGCTGCGCACCTACGGCCCCGACTACAAGCTGATCTTCGTCGGCGACGCCACCATGAGCCCCTACGAAATCACCCACCCCGGCGGCAGCGTCGAACACTTCAACGACGAAGCCGGCCAGGTCTGGATGCACCGCCTCACCGGCCATTTCCGCCGCAGCGCCTGGCTCAACCCGCAGCCCGAGCGCAGCTGGGATCACACGAATTCGCTCTCCATGATGAAACACCTCATGGAAGGCCGCATGTTCCCGCTCACCCTCTCCGGCCTCGACGAAATGGCGAAGGAACTGAGCCGCTGAGCGTCATGACGGCGCCCGGCGACTGGGTCAGCGCGCGATAGGCGGCAGGAGAAGCGGCGCCACCTCCGTCACACCATCGTCATTCATCCCGTTACACGCCGTCTTGGCTTCCCGTCCCGCCCGTTGCACCATGCGTCCCTCTCGATCCGTTCAGGACCCCCGGCATGACCAAGCGCGGCATGAAATTCGGCATTTTTCTCGCCCCCTTCCACCGCGTCGGCGACAACCCGACCCTGGCCCTGTCGCGCGACCTCGAAATGCTCGAATGGCTCGACCATCTCGGCTACGACGAGGCCTGGATCGGCGAGCATCATTCCGCCGGCTGGGAGATCATCGCCTCGCCCGAGCTGATGATCGCCGCCGCCGCCGAGCGCACCAAGCACATCAAGCTCGGCTCCGGCGTCACCAGCCTGCCCTACCACCACCCCTACATGGTCGCCCAACGCTTCGTGCAGCTCGACCACATGACCCGCGGCCGCGCCATGCTCGGCTGCGGCCCCGGCGCCCTGGTCTCCGACGCCTACATGCTCGGCATCGAGGCCAGCTCCCAGCGCCGCCGCATGGACGAAAGCCTCGCCGCCATCATGGCCCTGCTGCGCTGTGAGGAGCCGGTGACGATGAAGACCGACTGGTTCGAGATGCGCGAGGCCCGCCTGCATCTTGCCCCCTGGTCCGACCCGCATTTCGACATATCCGTTGCCTCCACCCTCACCCCCTCCGGCCCCGTCAGCGCCGGCAAGCACGGGCTCGGCCTGATCTCGCTCGGCGCCGGCATGCCGGGCGGCCCCGAGGCCATCGCCGGCCAGTGGCGCATCGCCGAGGAAACCGCCACCCAGCACGGCAAGACCATGGACCGCAGGAAATGGCGCCTGGTCATGGTCGTCCACGTCGCCGAGGATGATGAGAAGGCGCTGCGCGAGGTTCGTGCCGGCGAGCGCATCGAGACGCTCACCTATTTCGAGGACGCCCTCGGCCGCCCCGCCGGCCGGGCGCAGGACCCGCTGACCGACGGCGTCAAGGCCGGCGTCACCCTTGTCGGCTCGCCCGACACGGTGGCCAAGGGCATCCAGAACCTCATCGACCGCAGCGACGGCGGCTTCGGCGGCATGCTGTTCCGCGCCAACGACTGGGCCACACGCGAGGACACCTGGCGCAGCTACGAGCTGTTCGCCCGCTACGTCATGCCGCGCTTCCAGGGCTCGCTCGACACCATCCAGGCCAGCTACGACTGGACCAAGGCCAACCGCTCCACCATCTTCAGCCCCAATGTCGGCGCTCTCAAGAAGGCGTTCGACGATGCCGGCCGCGCGCCCCCGGCCGAATTCGCCGCCCGCTCCCTCGGCGCGCTCGATGCCAAGCCGGAGGGCACGTCCTGACCCCCATGCCGCCCTTGGCCGAGGAGGACGAAAGCGAGCGGACGATGATCCGCCGGCCCAACACGCTCAAGCCGCTGATCGATCCGCCGGATGAGCTGGTGCATGTCCTGATCCCCCAGCCCGCCGGCAGCGCCCTGCCGATCCGCCTCAAGCCCGGCCCGATGATCATCGGCCGCACCGACGGCGCCGACCTTGTCTTGCCCGGCTCCGACGTCTCCCGCCGCCATTGCCAGGTCGCCCTCGTCGGCGTCGAGGTCATCGTCGGCGGCGAGGTGCTGCTCACCGATCTCGGCTCCACCAACGGCACTTTCGTCGACGGCTCCCGCGTCAGCGGCACCGTGGCCCTGTCTCCCGGCGCGCGCATCGCCGTCGGCGCCAACCAGCTGCTCTATGAGCGCCGCCCCCGCCGGGAGCTCGACGAGGCTGAGGCGCTTGAGCGCGAGCTGCAGCGCGCCAACCAGTATGTCCTCGCCATCCTGCCGATGCCGCTGCGCGAGGGGCCGGTTCGCGCCGAGTGGTATTACCAGCCCTGCGCCAGCCTTGGCGGCGACGCCTTCGGCTACCGCGATCTCGGCAATGGCGCCTTCGCCGGCTACCTGCTCGACGTCTCCGGCAGCGGCGCCGGTGCCGCCATGCATGCCGTCTCCATCGCCAATGTCCTGCGCCAGGACGGCATGCTCGGCGCCGATCTCGCCGACCCCGCGGCGGTCATGAGCCGTCTCAACGACTGCTTTCCCGCCGCGGCGCATGGCGGCCTTACGGTGGCGGCCTTCTACTGGGCCTACGACAGCGCCACCCGGCTGCTGACCTGGTGCGCCGCCGGCACGCATCCCGCCTGGCTCGCCGACCGTGGCCAGGACCGCTTCTCGCCCCTCGACGGCGCCAACCCCGCGATCGGCCGCGCCCCCGTCGACCGCTTCGTCGCGCGGCGCATGCGCGTTCCCCCCGGCGCCACGCTCTATCTCTTCAGCGACGGCGCCTATGGTTTCGACCGCTGCGACGGCGATCGCTGGACGATGGACGATTTCCTCGCCGCCCTGCGCGGCCCGCCGGAACAGGGCCTGACCGAACCGCAACGCTTGTATGACGTCGCCCGCGCCGCCGCCCGGCCCGGCCCGCTCGACGACGATTTCTCGCTGGTGGCGGTTTCCTTCCCCTGACCCCGGCGTTTCGCTAATCTGCGGCCAGCGCATCGGGGGAAACACCATGGCCGGCGACACGCACGCAACCACCACGCTCGACATCACCCCCACCGGCGGCGGCGTCGGCGCCGAGGTCAAGGGGCTCGACCTGCGCGCCATCGATGCCGCCATCTTCGCCGCCATCGAGCGCGCCTGGATCGCCCATTCCGTCCTGCTCTTCCGCGGCCAGTCGCTCACGCCCGAGGACCTCATCGCCTTCTCCCGCCGCTTCGGCGACCTCGACCTTGCCCCCATCCAGGAAACCGGCCGCCGCTTCGTCGAGGGCATCCCCGAGCTCTACGTCGTCTCCAACGTCATCGTGAACGGCGAACCCATCGGCAGCCTCGGCGCCGGCGAAGCCGTCTGGCACACCGACATGTCCTATCTGCCCTCGCCGCCCAAGGCCTCCATGCTGTACGCCCTCGAGATCCCCCCCACCGGCGGCGATACCTCCTTCACCAACATGTACACCGCCTGGGACACCCTGCCCGAAGACCTCAAGCGCCGCGTCATCGGCCTCAAGGTCAAGCACGACGGCACCTAGAACTCCGGCGGCTATGTCCGCCAGGGCGTCACCCCCACCGACGACCCCCGCACCAGCCCCGGCCACCTCCATCCCATGGTCTGCACCCACCCCGAAAGCGGCCGGCAAATGCTCTATCTCGGCCGCCGCCGCAACGCCTATATCGACGGACTCGACCTCGCCGACTCCGAAGAACTCCTCGATGCCATCTGGGCCCACGCCTGCAAGCCCGAGTTCTGCTGGACCAACCGGTGGCGCGTCGGCGACCTCGTCCTGTGGGACAACCGCTGCACCATGCACCGCCGCGATCCCTTCGACGCGACCGCGCGCCGCGTCATGCACCGCAGCCAGGTCAAGGGCGCGGCGCCTCCGGCCGCCTGACCGCCCGGCGTCACTGCGCCGCGACCGGCTCCGCCTCCACCTGCCCGAACAACTGCCGCAGCGCCGCCAGGAATTCCGGCGTGCGGAATGGCTTGGCCAGGAACGCCGTGCCGGCACTGTCCTCCGGCACCAGCGACGGCGCGCTGAAGCCGGACGTGAACAGCACCTTCAGCCCCGGCCGCGCCTGCCGCGCCTGCCGCGCCAGCTCCGTCCCGTTGAGCGCCCCGGGCATGACGATATCGGTGAACAGCAGGTCGATCGCGGCATCCTTGCCCAGCCGCGTCAGCGCCGCCTCGCCAGATCCCTCCGCGACCACCTCCAGCCCGACCTCGCGGCACAACAGCGCCATCGTCTCCCGCACGTCCGCCTGATCCTCCACCACGAGGATGCGCAGCTTCCCCGGCCGCCAGTCCTCCGCACCTGCCGGCGCCGCCGCCGGCATCTCCTCGCCCGCCGCCACCGGCAGATAGAGGGTGATGCGGGTGCCTTTCCCCGGCGCCGTCTGCAGATCGATCGCCCCGCCGGACTGGGTGACGAAGCCCATGACCATGCTGAGGCCAAGCCCGGTGCCCTTGCCCAGGCCCTTCGTCGAAAAGAACGGCTCGAAGGCGTGCTCACGCACCGCGTCGGTCATGCCGATGCCCGCGTCGCGCACCGCGATGGTGACGTAGTCCCCGGCATGCAGCCCGCGCACCCGCGCCGCCATCGCCGCGTCGACCCGCACCGGCGCCGTCTCGATCGTGATCGGCCCGCCATCGGGCAGCGCGTCGCGGGCGTTGATCACCAGGTTGAGGATGGCGCTCTCCAGCTTCGCCTGGTCCACCAGGCAGGCCGGCAGCGGGCCATGCCGGACATAGTCCACCGTGTGCCGCTCGCCCACCGCCCGCGTCGCCATCGCCTGCAGCGGCACCAGGAACTCGTCGATATCGACCGCCACCGGCCGCAGCGATTGCCGCCCGGCGAAGGTCAGCAGCTGGCTGTTCAGCTCGCCGCCGCGATAGGCCGCTGCCAGCGCCGTCTTCAGCCCCTTGGTCAGCCGGTTCTCCTCGCCCAGCACGTCGACGGCGACCTCGAGGTTGAGCGATATCACCATCAGCAGATTGTTGAAGTCATGCGCGATCCCCCCGGTCAGCTGCCCGATCGCGCTCATCCGCTCCGTCCGCAGCAGCTCCTTCTCGGTGCGCAGCCGCTCGCTGATGTCGACAAGGTTCGCGTAATAGAACGTCTGGCCGCCGAGCTCGACCTTGCTCCACGACATCTCGACATCGAACGCGCTGCCATCCAGCCGCCGGCCCTGCGTCACCCCGGTGCCAAGATGCTCGCGCCAGTAGCGGCCGTCGCGCCACGCCACCATCTGATCCTGGTCCACCATCCACTGCCCGGCCGGCGTGCCGATCACCTGCTCGCGTGTCGCCCCGAGCATGCGCAGCAGCGTCGGGTTGACGTCGACGACGGTGGTGTCCTCGTTCAGCAGCACGATTCCGGTCGGCGAATGATCGAACAGCGCCCCGTGCTTCTCGCCTTCCGCCGACAGCGCCCGCTGCCGCACCCGCTCCTCCGTGATGTCGGCCCAGATCGCCGCGATGCAGTCCCGTCCATCGACCTTGATCGGCTGGAAGCTGACCCGGACATCGCGCAACGTTCCATCGCGGTGGCGATGTTGCGTCTCGAAACTGCCAGACCCGGTCTGCGGTGCGCGACCAATTCCCTCCGCAAGCGCGGCCTCGGTGAAATGGGGGTTGACCTGCGGCAGGCGCAGTGCCGCGAAGGCCTCGCGCGCATATCCGAGGCTTCGGTGCGCCGCGTCGTTGAACTCGACGAAGGCCAGCGTCGCGATGTCGATCACCGCGATCGAATCCTGCGCCTGCGCGACCACCGCCGCGTAGATATCCTCCCGCCGCCGCAGTGCCGCCTCCTGCGCGCGCGTGTCCGTCAGGTCCACCCAGGACTTGATCACCTCGTCGCCGGCCATCGAGAGATAGGCCTGCACGATCCGGATCGTTCCGTCCTTGCAGCGCAGCGCCAGCTCCGGCAGGGTGACCGTCGTGCTGTTGGCCCGCGCCTCGATGACCGCCGCCTCGCGCGCCTCGCGATAGCGCGCCAGCGCGACCGGATCGACGCAGGTCGCCTCCAGCCAGGCGTCCACCGTCGGGAAATCGTCGCCGGCGAAGCCGAACAAGCGCGTGAAGGAGTCGTTGGTGCCATGCATCGAGCGATCGCGCGCCGAGAAAACATGCATCGCCAGCGGCGTGGCCTGCATCAGCCGCCGCAGCCGCGTCTCGCTCTCCGCCACCGCCGCCTCGAGCCGCGCCGCCTCGGCCTGCCGCTCCGTCGCCTCCACCGCGACCGACAGCGCCTCCGACATTTCCTGCAGCAGCTTGACCTCTTCGGCGTCGAAGAAGGCCTCCCGGTCACTGTACACGGTGATCGCCGCGATCGTCCGTCCGCCAATGATGATCGGCAGCGCCGCCGAGGACTTCAGCCCCCATCGCGCCGCCGGCGCATGCCATGGCCGGGTTTTGGGATCGCGCTGCATCGCCGCGGTCGTGGTCACCCGGCCCTCGCGCACGCAGGTCCCCGTCGGTCCATGGCTGGTCGGCAGCGCGGCATCGATCGTGATGTCGAGCGTCGTCACATAGTCGCCCGCCGGACCCGAGGTGCCGATCGGCACCACCTTGCCCGCCTCCACCCAGCCCGCCCATACCAGCACGATCTGGTCGTCGACCACGAAATCCTCGCAGGTCGCCCGCAGCATCTCGCGCGGCGTGTCGTGCGCGCGCATGGCCATGTAGGCATGCACCAGCAGCCGCCGCAGCGCGCTCACCCGCCGCATCACCCGCTCTTCCGCCAGCCGCTCGGTGACGTCGCGCACGATCAGGCAGCGGAAGGTGAGCGCTCCCTCGTAGACGAAGGTGGCGCTGCCGGCGATCTCGATCTCTTCGCCGGACTTGCGGCGCCACTGCGCCCGGAAGCGCGCGTCGCGATAGGGTGAGTCGGCCGAGACGGTGTCGCCCGCCAGATCGAGAAAGGCGAGGCCCTGGCCCAGCAGCTCCGCGCGCGCATAGCCGGTCATGTCGCACAGCGCCGCGTTGACGTCCTCGATCATCCCCCCGTCGTCCATGCGGATGAAACCATCCTTCAGCACCGCGATCGTCGTCGCATAGCGCTGCGCCAGGATGGCCTGCTGCCGCGCATGCGCGTCCTTCCCCCGCCGCCACATGATCGAGGCGACCAGCATCAGCGACAGCAGCATGAAGGCGACCACCAGGCCCAGCGTCCAGGCGAGGCTGATGGTCGGCGCGTCCACCTCGGCGCGATCGATCTTGGCCATCAGCACCCAGGGCGTGCCGGGCACCGGGGTCGCGACCGCCAGCACCGCGACGCCGCGATAGTCCTTCGCCTCGATGAGCCGCTGGTCGGGGGTTCGCATGGCGATCGCCCCGGCCAGATCGGGTGAAGCGAGCGGCCGCACCAGCGTATCCCAGCGCCAGGCCTCCCCGTCGCGCTCGAGGCGCAGCAGCTGGACGTCGTCGCCGCTCCGCCGCACCAGCATCAGCTGCATCGACCGCCGCGCGCCCACCCACGGCTCGATCAGCGCACGCACCGGCCCCTGCGCGTCGATCTCCAAAAACACCGCCCCGACCAGGCGCGACTGTGCGCCGGTGCCGGCGAACACCGGCTGCACCACGCCGTAGGTCTGGCGATTCGGCCCCTCCGGATGGATATCGACCAGGGTCGGTCTGCCGTCCCGCAGCGCCGTCGCGATGGCGTCGCGCTCGATCGGTTCCAACGTCCGCTCATCCGAGGCGAGGATCGGCTGCGCCGCGCTGTTGAACAGATAGACCCCGTCATAGCGATAGATCCGCCGGACCTCGGCGAGCGTGTTGCGCGTCAGCGTCAGTGCCTGCGCCCGCGCCTCCGGCGCCGTCGCGGGGTCCAGCAGCTGCTGGACTGACAGGCGCGTCGACACCAGCTCGGCGTCGCCGAACCTTTCGCCCAGCAGGGCGACGATCTGGTCCCGCCGCAGGTTCAGCGTCGCGCGCAACCCTTCGGCGAAATCCGTCCGCGTCCGCTCCGTGACGATCTCGAACGCGAAGCCCGCGATGGCGATCGTGCCGATCGCGATCACCGCCAGCACCCCCAAGAGGACCTTGGATCGCAGCCCTCCCTTGACCGCTCCACCTGTCCTCTCTGGCTGCCCGGACATGCGCGTCACTCCTTCGCTTCGCCGGTCCGCCCGCCGGCATCCGCTTCCCGTGGACACCGCGCCCGACCGGCCCGCCCCGCTGCACGCCATGCCTCGGAGCCGGTACGAATGCAGCGTGTCGCGCGGCCGGCGTCATTGATCTGCCGCAAATGGGACGCGTATCGCGCGGCGGCCGGCGCGCTCATGCCGCGGTCATGAACACCAGCGTGAACACCGCCCCATCGGCGCCGTTGCGCACGCTGATCTCACCCTTCATCGTCTTCATCGCCGAGCGCGCGATCGACAGCCCGAGCCCGGTGCCGCGATCCGGTCCCTTGGTGGTGAAGAACGGATCGAACACCCGTCCCATCACATCCCCCGGGATCCCGCCCGCGTTATCCGACACCTCCACGCGCACACGCGCGCCGTCCCGCCGCGCCGCGACGCGCACCCACGCCGTCGCCGGCTGCGCCGCGGTCAGCGCGTCGCGCGCGTTCATCAGCAGGTTCACCAGCACCTGCTCGATGCGCGTGATCTCGCCCAGCACCGGCGGCAGCGCGTCTTCTATCGAAACGATCAGCGCGATCCCCTCGCCGACCAGCAGCCGCTCCACCAGGCTGCGCGTCTTGCTCACCGCGACCGCGAGGTCCACCGCGCCCAGATGCGTGTCCCGCCGTCCCGCGAACTCCCGCAGGTTGCGGATGATGTCGCCCGCCCGCAGCGCCACGCCGGACATCCGCTCGATCCGCTCCCGCGCCCCCGCGGTGTCCGGCTCGTCACGGTCCAGCAGCATCATCGCCACCTCCGCGTTCAGCGTGATCGCCGCCAGCGGCTGGCCCAGCTCATGCGCGAGCCCCGTCGCCATCTCGCCCAGCGTCCCCAGCCGGTTCGCCTGCGCCAGCGCGCTCGCCCGCTCGCGCTCCTCGGTCACGTCGGTCGCGATCGTCACCACCTCCGGCGTGCCGTCGGCCCGGCGATTGGCGCGCGAGGCCAGATGCACGAACCCCCGCCGGCCGTCCTTGAAGGTCATCGGAAACTCGATCGCGTTCGTCTCATCGTCCCATGCCGCCTGGAAATGTGCATGGACCCGCGCGATGTCCGCCGCGTCGACCCCCGCGTGATGCCGCAGCGCCTTGAAATCCCATTGCGAGTAGCCGGTGATCTTGGCCACCGCCGGGGTCGCGTAGGTCACCCGCCAGACCCCCTGCGCGTCCGGCCGGCAGCGCAACAGCCCGCCCGGCATCGCCGATATCAGCACCTTCATCTCCCGCGCCGCCTCGGCCAGCTTCGCGGTCATCGCCCGCTGCGCCGTGGTGTCGCGCTCGACCGACACCCAATGGGTGTACCAGCCGCTCGGGTCGGCGAGGGGGGCGATGTTCATGTCGAGCCAGATCGGCGTGCCGTCCTTGCGGTAGTTCAGGATCTCCTCGCGCACCGGCTGCCACGCCTTGAGGGCCGCCCGCACGTGCGCCCGCGATTCCTCCGACGTCCCCTCCCCCTGCAGCAGCCGCGGCGCCCGGCCGATCACCTCCTCGGCGCTGTAGCCCGTCACTTTGGTGAAGGCCGGATTGACGTAGACGATCCGCGGCCCCGGCGGCGACACCGGCTCGGCCTCGGTGATCATCACCAGGTCCGGGCAGACCTCGATGGCGCGCCGGAACATCGCCATCGCCGCCTCGTCGTGCAGCCGGCGCAGCACCACCCGCAGCACCAGCATCGCCTCCGCCAGCATCGCGGCGATGTCGTCGATATCCTCCGGCAGCGTCGGCAGCGCCACGGAGAAGGCATAGGTCACTTCCGGCAGGCTGACGGGCGTGACGATCTGCGCCACCATCCCGGCCTCATGCGCCATGCGTGTCACCGGCCGGTTGGCGAGATCGAGCGTGGTGACGTCGCGCAGGATGTCCTGGCGGTTGCTCAGCAGCACGCGGCCGGCCTGGCTGTTGTGGACGGTCATCGGCAGGCCGTTGATCTTCTCCTGGTAGGCCGCCGTGCCGATCTCGCCGCGTCCGCTGCTGTGCACCCGCAGCACCGTCTCATTGTCCGGCGCGAGGCGAAAGACGAAACTGGCGATTGCGCCGGTCGCGTCCATGAACGCCTCCGCCGCCGCGGCGATCGCGGCGGCGAAATCGGGTGCCTCGGCGCTCGCCGTCAGCAGGCGGTTGCGCAGCGCGGCGGCGCGCTGCTGGTGGCGCAGCGCCAGCGCCAGCCGCTGCCGCTCCAGCCGCTCGGCCGCGAGCGTCGCGAGATCGCTCAGCGCCGCGCGCCCGGCCTCATCCAAATCCGTCCCGGCCGCGTCCTGGGCCAGCGCGATCGCGCCGGCGACCCGCCCCGTGGCATCGCGCAGCACCGTGCCGGCGACGAAGCCGCCACGTGTCCCGCCGTCCTCCCCCGGCGCTTCCTCGGCCGCGGCGAGCCGCGCGCAATAGGCCAGCCCGTCGGCGATCTCCGCTTCCGTCAGTCCGCTCTGCGCCACCGCGCGCGGCGCGTGCGCACCCAGGCTGGCAACCACCACCCCCCGCGCATCGAACAGGCGGCCGGCAAGTCGCACCACATCATCGAACGTCGGTTCCCCCGATGTTGCTCCAGATGTGCCGGCGCTCTGTCGAAAATCGTACATTTCGTTGTCTGTTGTATTCGGCTCAAACTGCGACATTTATTAACAATTATTTAGCGACTTGTTCACGCCAAGACAAGGAATTCGTTCGTCCCGCCGCTGTGCTGCGGCCCCGCTTCAAGGCGCCGGTGTCGGCGCCCCCGGCTTGAACATCAGGGTGAACACCGCCCCCTCCGGCCCGTTATGCACGTCGATGGTGCCCTTCATGGTCATCATCGCCGAGCGCGCGATCGACAGGCCGAGTCCGGTGCCGCGGTCCGGTCCCTTGGTGGTGAAGAACGGATCGAAAAGCCGGCCGATCGCCGCTTCCGGCACGCCGCCGGCGTTGTCGCCGACCTCCACGCGCACCTGCCCCGCCTCCGCCACCGCCCGCACCACGATGCGCGGCGCCACCACTTTGCGATCCTCCAGCGCGTCGCGCGCGTTCATCAGCAGGTTCACCAGCACCTGTTCGATGCGCGTCACCTCGCCCAGCACCGCCGGCAGGTTGCTCGCCAGATCGACACTGAGCGCGATGCCCGCCGCGTTCAGCAGCCGCTCCACCAGGATGCGCGTCTTCGCCACCGCGCCCGCGAGTTCCACCGGACCCAGCGCCGCGTCGCGCTTGACCGCGAACTCGCGGAGGTTGCGGATGATGTCGCCGGCCCGCAGCGCCACGTTGGCGATCCGGTCGATCCGCTCGCAGGCGCCGGCCGGGTCCGGCTCCGGCCGTTCCAGCAGCATCTTCGCCACATCGGCGCTGAGCATGATCGCCGCCAGCGGCTGGCCAAGCTCATGCGCCAGCCCGGTCGCCATCTCGCCCAGCGTCGCCAGCCGCGTCGCCTGCGACAGCGCCAGCGTCCGCTCGCGATCCTCCGTCACGTCGGTCCAGATCACGATCACCTCGGGCTCGCCGTCGGCGCGATAATTGGCCCGCATCGCCAGGTTGGCGATCCGCCGCCGCCCGTCCTTGTGCACCATCGGGAAGTCGATGCTGCCCTGGCCGGTTTCCCACACCGTCCGCGTGTAGTCGCGCGCCCGCTGCTCGTCCGCCGCGTCCACCGCCGTATAGTGCCGGCCGGCCAGGAATTCCTCGCGCGTATAGCCGGTCATGATTTCCATCGCCGGCGTCACGAACACGATGCGCCAGACCCCCTCGGCATCGGGCCGCGCGCGCAGCACCGCGCCGGGCATAGCGGAGAGCAGCAGATCCATCTCGCGCGCCGCCTCGGCCCGCCGCGCCGCCTCGGCGCGTGCGGCGGTGGTGTCGCGCTCCACCGAGACCCAGTGCGTCAGCCACCCCGTCGCGTCCTTCACCGGGGCGATATTCATGTCGAGCCAGATCGGCGTGCCGTCCTTGCGGTAGTTCAGCACTTCCTCGCGCACCGGCCGGCCGGCCAGCAGCGCCGCGCGCATGCGTGCCCTGGCCTCGGGCGAGGTGCCGGCGCCGGCGAGGAGGCGCGGCGACTGGCCGATCACCTCGGCCGCGGTATAGCCGGTGGTCCAGGTGAAGGCGGGATTGACATAGACGATGCGCGGGTCGCCGGGCGTGCGCCCTCCCGCATCGGTGATGATCACCACGTCCTGGCATTCCTCGAGGGCGCGCAGATACATCGCCACCCCATCGTGATCGCGCTGGCGCTGCAGCACGACACGCAGCACATACATCGCCTCTTCCAGCGCCTGGGTGAGCTCGGCGAGGTCGCGATGGCCTGACCGGAATCCCAGCCCGATGAAATAGTTTTCGCCCGGCAGCCCCACCGCGAGCGAGATCTGCGCGACCACGCCCAGCTCCGCCGCGCGGCGCAGCACCGGCCGGTCGGTGAGGTCGAGCCGGCCGATATCCTCCACCACATGCGGCCGCCCGGTGCGCATCACCTCGTTCAGCGCCAGCTCGCGCCCGGTGGTCGAGCCGGTCGGCATCTCCTTGACATGGACGACCGACCCATCGGGCAGCCGCCCGGCGGCATGGACATGCAGCACCGTCATCCCATCGGGCGCCAGGCGATAGAAGCGGCAGCCGGCGGCGCCGCTGCTTTTCAACAGGGATTCCGCCGCCTGCGCGATGGCCTCCGCCGAATCCGCCGCCGCCGCCGTCGCGGTCAGCAGCCCCTCGCGGATCTCGCGCACCATCTCCCGCAGGCGCAGTTCGACCCGGCCGCGCTGTTCGGCGATCCGCGCCGCGATCAGCCGCGCGAGCGTGGTCAGCGCTGTCGTTTCGGCGGCGTCCAGCGCGCCCCCACCCCGGCGGGCCAGCGCGATATGGCCGCGCGTTATCCCCGCGCCGTCGCGCAGCGTCGTCCCGGCGAAGAAGTGCAGCCCGTTCGCGGGCGGGATCACTGGGGTGGACAAGCCGCCTTCGAGCCCGGCGCAGAAGGCGCGCCCCGCGGCGACCGCCTCGGGGCCCAGCCCCCTGCTGGCGGCGATCAACGGCCCCTCTGTCGGCACCCCGGCGATCAGCACATCGCAACCGGGGAAAAGATGGCTGGCCAGGCCCAGGACGTCGCCAAAATCCGAAACGTCAGTGATACGATTCATGGAAATGGAATTTCAGCGAAAACGTGCAACACGCTGACTAGCCGGAAGCTTTTACCAATCGGTAAATTTTGACCATGTGGTAGAATTCCGGACGAATTAACGTGAATTTCATAAGGGCATACTGCGGCCTGCCAACAAGGGAATCCAGCCCCGGTCAGGCTGCCGGCTCAAATAAAAGCGTGAACACCGCGCCATGCGTTCCATTGCGCACGCTGATATGCCCCTGCATCGCGTTCATCGCCGCCCGCGAGATCGACAGGCCAAGCCCGGTGCCGCGGTCGGGGCCCTTGGTGGTGAAAAAGGGATCGAACAGCCGGTCGAGCACCTCCGCCGGTACCCCGCCGCCGTTGTCGCTGACGTCGAGCCGCACATGCGCCGCGTCGGCCGAGGCCGTCACCACCACCCGCGGCGCCTCCACCTGCCGTTCCTCCAGCACGTCGCGCGCGTTCATCAGCAGGTTCACCAATACCTGCTCGATGCGCACCAGATCCCCCCGCACCAGCGGCAGGTCGTCGGGAAGCAGGAATTCGAGGGTGATGCCGCGCACCTGGATCATGCGTTCGACCAGCAACCGAGTGCGGGCGATCGCCTCGGCCAGCGACACCGGGGCATTATCCGCATGGCGGTCGATGGCGAATTCGCTCAGGTTCTTGATGATCGATGCCGCACGATGGGCGATGTCGGTCATCCGCTCGACCCGCTCCCGCGCGCCGGCGACGTCCGGCTGGGTCTGATCGAGCTTCATCATCGCCACCTCGCCGGTCATCGCGATGGCGGTCAGCGGCTGGTTCAGCTCATGGGCGATGCCGGCGGCCATTTCCCCCAGCGTCGACAGCCGGTTGGCCTGCGCCACCTGCCAGGCCTGCTCGCGCTCGGCGGTGACATCGGTCCAGATGGCGATGATCTCGGGAATGCCGTCGGCACGGCGGTTCGCCCGCATCGCCACGTTGAGCACGCGCCGCTGCCCGTTGCGATGGGCGAAGCTGCCCTCGAAGACGGCCTGGCCATGCTCCCAGGCCGCGCGCATGTGCGCGCGCACCTGGCTCACCTGGGCCGCACTGAAATGCGCGTGGTGCAGGCCGGACTCATAGTCCGCCGGCGAAAAGCCGGTCAGTTCCTCGATCGACCGCGCGCTGAACACCGCCCGCCAGGATCCATCCGCGAGCGGCCGCACCCGCTGCACCACGCCCGGCACGGCGGAGATCAGCAATTCCAGTTCGCGCGCCGCCTCGGCGCGTTCCTTCTCCGCTGCGCGCCGCTCGCTGATGTCGCGCTGCACCGACACCCAATGGGTGTACCAGCCGGTGGCATCGTCCACCGGGGCGATGTGCAGGTCGAGCCAGATCGGCGTGCCGTCCTTGCGGTAGTTCAGCACCTCCGCCTGCACCGGCGACCAGCGCTCCAGCGCCCTGCGGATGCTCGCCAGCGCCGCGCGCGAGGTGTCCGCGCCCTGCAGGATGCGCGGCGTCTGCCCCAGCACCTCCTCGCGGGTGTAGCCGGTCAGGCGGGTAAAGGCGGCGTTGACATAGACGATGCGCGGACCCGGCGGATCGATCGGCTCGGCCGTGGTGATGATGACCGCGTCGGGATAGAGTTCGAGGGCGCGGCGGAACAGTTCGGTGGTCTCCTGCTCGCGCAGGCGGCGCATCATGCTGCGCAGCACGTCGAGCGCCTGCGCCAGCATCGTCGTGAGCCATTCGCCATCCTCGGGGCAGGCGGGCAGGCCGAGGGAGAAGGCATAGCGATCGCCCGGCAGGTCGACGGGAATGACGATCATGGCGACGACGCCGTTCGCCTGGGCGCCACGGAGCGCGGGATGGCTGTCGGTTTCGAGCGCGGCGATGTCGGGCACCAGGGTCGCCTGGTTGCTTGCGAGCGTCCTGCCGACCTGCGAATTATCGATCGTCAGCGGCAGATCGAGCGCGACGGCGGCCTGGCCGATGGCGCCGCGGCCGCTGGAATGCACGTGCAGCACGTGCCGCTTGTCCGGGGCGAGGCGGAAGACGAAGCAGGATGTTGCCCCGCTCGCCGCCATGATCGCGTCGCTCGCCACCGCGATCCCGGTGGCGAAATCGGCCGCCTCCGCCGTCACCGTCAGCAACTGCGCCTTCAACGCCTCGACCTTGGCCTGGCGGTCGAGCCGGACCACCTGCATGACACGTGCGAGCCGTTCGCCGGCGAGATGGGCGAGGATGTCGAGGGCGGCGCGGTCGTGGCTGGCGAGGGCCTCCCGCGGCGCGTGGTCGGCCAGCACGATGGCCCCGGCGATCCCGCCCTGGGTATCCGGCAGCGGGGCGCCGGCGAAGAAGTGCAGGCCTGGCCGCGATCGATCGTCCGGGAACTGGCCGCCCGCGGCAATGCCGGCACAAAGGGCCAGACCCTCGCCGAGCGCCGCCGCGTCCAGCCCGCTCGCCGCGGCGACGCTGGGCACGCCGTCGCCCCGCAGGGTGATCAGCACGGCGGGAGCGGCAAACAGACGCTGCGCGAGGTGAGCGATATCCTCCATGCGGGCTCCAACCAGCAAGCGGGATCAGGTTCATCACTTGGGTTGGGTTCCCTAGCACGCTAGGCTGTGTACCCATTGCATTGACTACGGGACATTTGATTCAAGCTCGTGAGGAGGGCTTGGAAGATGTCGGAGCTATTCTGGCTGAACGATCGGCAATGGTCGGCGATTGAGGGTGTT
>Ga0164296_1003030_pt1 | contig 16154 bp, 12 predicted proteins | sample GEODES057metaG_FD_113533 | JGI IMG/M metagenome (GOLD analysis project Ga0164296, IMG submission 113533) | Dystrophic lake water microbial communities from Trout Bog Lake, Wisconsin, USA - GEODES057 metaG | ecosystem: Environmental > Aquatic > Freshwater > Lake | place: USA: Trout Bog Lake... | reverse complement strand
CGATTTCTGCCGACGTGTTGGAAGCCAATGGCGTGGGGCCGTGGATGGATTTACCCCTCTATCTTGGAGCCGATGAGGAAGGTTTCGCCATGCTCAGAGCAAACATTGAACGGGCAGTTGCGCTTGGCTTCACCTATCGTTCACTTCAGGAAACGGTCACGGACACGTTGACGTGGCTTGCAAGCCGCCCTGCGGATCAGGCTTGGAAGGCGGGACTGAAGGCAGAGAAGGAAAAGGAGTTGTTGGCCACGTTGGGCCTGTAGGCCGCCCAACATTGCTTGGTCTCTTACGAGGACGGCGCATTGACTTTCCTGATTCTGCCCCTGCGCTAAATAGCACCTCCTGTGCACTGAACTCACCATCCTGGTTCGCGAGGTCTATTGGTTTGGCAAGAATTGCGGCAGGCAGCCGCAATTCTTGTATTCTCTCTCGTGCGTCCATCCTTGGACGCCATGTTGTTGTGCTTCCCGCCGTGTATTCTGGTGGTGCCCTCCCCGGGAGGGCCATTGCCTTCTGATGATTCGAGTCCTAACGCCCTCTCGCTTTCCCTGTCCTTCGGGCAATTCTCACTTCGTTCGAACACGTGTGACCTCAGATCAGACAGGTCAAAGCTCGATCCCGGACTCAGGCCACCATAAGGCGATTGGATTTATGTTTTTCCATCCGAGGCGAAATGTACGATCAAAACAACATTGGGTGAATCGCCATTGAGCTAAACGGAGAATCAGCCAATTTGACTTCGTAGCCTCTTGATGGCGGCAACCACATCGGCCTCATGAATTGGCTTGGGAAGAAAACCATCCATTCCCGCTTTAATGCATTCGGCTCGGTCGGAGCTGGTTGCGTTCGCGGTCATGGCGATGATCGGAATATGGCTTTGAAAACCCTCGGTTTTCCGAATCTGACGGGTTGCGGTTAATCCATCCATAACCGGCATTTGGCAATCCATGAACAAAACGTCGAACTTGTCCTTCTGTAAGGTCTCAAGCGTATTCGACCCATTGTCACTGATCGTGACTGAGCAACCCAATCTTTCTAACAAGGCATATGCCACCATTTGGTTGACAGGATTGTCCTCCGCAACCAATACTTTTAAGCCTCGCAGCGCTGACCGATCGCCCCTTCTCTCTGGGCCAGCATGGGATGATCGTAGACCCAAGAGTGCTCCCACCGATTCCCTAATTTGATTCCTTCGGACTGGCTTTAAGATCAGCTGAACGTTGGGAAGAATCTCACCTAATTTGGCATTGCTCCCCTTGATACGACTTAGCACGAGAATTGGCAAATGAGGATTGCCTGCTCTGGATCGAAGCCTCGTGAGTTGGTCTTCAATATGGCCAATAGCTGAATCGCCATCCAGAACCACCAAATCAGCACCGTGGACGTGATCGATTGTCTCGGCTGAATAGGTTCTTGCTACCATTTCGAGCAAATGGGAATCGATGATTTCGTGCAGCAATGGGGAGGAGCTGACAACGGCAATCGATCGGAGCTCGCCACCCTGATAGGTCACTGTTCTTGATTGCTTGGAACATAGGGTGAGTGGGATTTCAAACCAAAAACTGCTTCCTTGGTTCGGTTGGCTGACTACACCAATATTTCCATTCATGAGGTGTACTAGCTTCCGGCAAATTGCCAATCCCAATCCCGAACCACCATAAAGTCTTGAAGTTTCAACACCAGATTGAACGTAAGTTTCGAAGATTGAATCGAGATCGTCGGGGGCAATACCAATGCCGGTATCTGTGATTTCCACCCTGACACGAGACCCATGTGAGTCAGATGGATTCGATGAAACCTTGACGATGATTGAACCATCATCTGTGAACTTAACTGCGTTGCCGATGAGGTTGGTCAAAATCTGGCGCAAGCGCACAGGGTCGCCCATGAAGTGATGCGTGAAGTTGTTGGCATACAAGACGTGCAAATCAACACCCTTTTCGTGTGCTCGGGGTGCTAAGGTCGCGGCGACATCATCACACATCGTCGCGAAATCAAACTCGGTGACCTCGAGCTCTATCTTGCCTGAAGCGATTTTGTTGTTATCCAGAACATTGTTGACAAGTTCTAGTAGGGCATCTCCGCTCAAGCGAATTAAGTTGACGTATTCCTTCTGTTCTCGCTTGAGATCAGATTCCATCAAAATTGAGGCGATTCCTACAATGCCATTGAGCGGAGTTCGGATGTCATGACTTAGCTCAGCCATGAGCTCTGCTTTGGCCTTGGATTGCAAAAGTGCGAATTCTTGGTCGCCAGAATCAATAGGTTCAGCGCTCTCGGATGAGCCTTCGAGGGCATGAGGTTTGGCGTCGAGTTCGTGACCAATCAGCGCCAGTGCAGCCTTGGCATGTCGTAGCGCAGAAATGGGATCCCCGGAAAGTTCGAGTAGCTCGACTAATCGGCTGTGTCCACAGTATTCGAAGGAAGAAGCTGAAACAGCCTTTGACTCTTCGATCATGTAAAGATAACAGGAGCGGGCACTGATTGATTGACCAGATTCTTCGTAGGCAACTCCCAACGAAAGAAGCAAGTGTAACCAAGAAGTGGAATTGCTTCCTCCATTGCCGTGCGCCTTGAAGGCCAAAAGCCTGGGCAGGATCGCTGAGAACGATTCCAGTAAATCGAGGTCGGGGTCGAATCTTCGAATGATGTCTTGATCAACAGCATGGGCCGCATCTCCAATTCTGGGATGCTCTGTCCGTCCCTCCTGGGGACCCGACATGGCCTGCTTTTGTTTCACGTCTCATGGTACGTTCTGTCGGGCGAAGAACGCTGTCCCATTCTTGTGTGTCAAGGTATTCCCTGATCAGGTTTTGTGTTGCTCAATTCATGTCGATGGGAGCAGCGCTTTGCACTTACATCGTCGGATTACGAACTCAAGGATGTGCGTCTGAATCATAGCTATGGTAGGGCATGATGCTACGAGCAAGGTAACTTCACCTACGAGCCATGAAATATACAGAATTTGAATTGTGGAGTGACATGATCACGCTGGGGCAACTCATTAAGGCACTCGGCTTTATCCACATGGGTGGGGAAGTGAAGGCATTTCTGGCTTCTGAAACGATCTTGGTGAATTCTCAGCCAGAGTCCAGACGTGGAAGGAAGCTGTATCCGGAGGATGTAATTACCTTGCCTGACGGTAATTCGATTCGAATTGTCAGCAAAGGCAGTTAGCCCACGTTCGATCTAAGCGAACTTTTCAGTTGGGCCACCGAGTCTTATCGTTGTAGAATGCACTAGTTCGCAATATCTCAGGGGGTTCTTTCGAGTTATTAGTCTGCAAAAGAGATATAATAGCTTGCCTTCTGAGGCGTATCCATGTTATATATGTCTGTTTTCTTGCTACGCGTGGTCGCGTGGTTTCCAGTGGATCTTGGAGGATTTATTGAATCGTAATCTAACTGTAGCTCTGATTGCATCATCGGTTATGCTCGGTGTTTCGGGTGCATCTGCCCAAACATGGACGCCTTTGAAGAACACGCCCAATATTGGGGCGTACAATCCAACTCTTCTAACCGATGGCTCTGTCATGGTCCAAGATGCGGATAACGATGTTTGGTACAAGCTGACTCCTGATAATAAAGGCAGCTACCAAAACGGAACATGGAAGCAGCTCGCATCCACTCCTGGATATGGCCCACTTTACTATGCCTCGTCTGTTCTTCCAGACGGACGTGTTTTCACCATGGGTGGCGAGTACAACTTTGGTGTTAACGACTGGCAGAACCAGGGCTTCATCTATGATCCAGTGAAGGATTCTTGGACGCAAATAAACGCTCCATCCGCTTGGACTCAGATGGGTGACACGGGAAGCATCATGCTTCCGCAGGGCAAGCTTTTGATCGCCGATCCGTTGAGTAATCAATGCGTATTATTCGATCCAACCAGCAATACATTTAGCAACACGTTCACAAACGGCAAGGCTGATGGGAACGATGAAGAAGGATTGGTAATGCTTCCAAACGGAAATGTTCTTACCGTTGACGCAGTAAAGACACCCAATTCAGAGATCTTTAATTCCAAATCGCTCACTTGGAGTTCGGCTGGTAGCACGATCAACAATCTCGTCCAAGCTTCTACTGAAGAGCTCGGTCCGATGGTTCTTCGTCCAGATGGAACTGTGATCTGCTTTGGTGGTTCACAGCACAACTCAATCTACAACACCAAAACCGCAACATGGTCGGCAGGACCAGACTTCCCGAGCGTATCGGGTGGCCAGCTCGACTGTGCAGACGCACCGGCTTGCCTTCTACCGAGCGGAAACGTCATTTGTTGTACTAGCCCAGGCTTCGCGCAATCGGGACAAGTGTTCTTCGAGTGGGACGGTACGAGCCTTAATCAGGTCACAGGAACGCCGACAGCAAGCGGTGACACGTCCTTTACAGGCAGCTTCCTAACATTGCCAACTGGTGAACTCATGTTCACCAACCAGAGTCCTTCGATTTATCTGTACACTTCGAAGGGAAGTGCAAACGCTTCGTGGTATCCCACCATTACGGCAGCACCTTCATCAGTGGCTACAGGGACGTCTTATGTGATCTCTGGAACCCAGCTGACGGGTATGTCTGGTGCATCTGCTTATGGAGATGACCAACAGAACTTCACAAACTACGCATTGGTGAGAATCACCAATAATAAGACCGGTCACGTCTTCTACTGCAAAACGTTCAATCCGAGCACTTATGCGGTGCAAACAGGAAGCACAGTCACCTCAACCAACTTTAAGGTTCCAAATGGAATTGAGCAAGGTGCAAGCACCATTCAGGTTGTCACCAATGGTCTTGCTTCGAAGTCGGTAAATATCGTGGTTGGACCTCCAGTAACGGCATCTTCGGTTTCTGTCTACCAAGGCAAGTACGTTAGCGGACAGGTTTCTGACATCAAGTCAATTGATGGAAGCGTCTATGTCGCACAGTCGATTTCGACGGCTGCTGGACAGACTGTTTCGATTGAAGCAGACTTCAATCTCCTGAACTCCAACATCACGTCGATCAGCGTAACCGCCGTGGGTACTGCTCCAGCTGGTGTAACGGGACAGGTTTACCTTTACGATAACGTTGCTAAGACGTTCGTTGTAACGGGAGCAGCCAGCTTGTCTGGTACTTCGACAACGTTGACCGGAAGTGGCAGCGGAGACATCACACGATTCGTTGGACCTAACGGATTGGTTCGAGCTATTTTCCGAGCGATTGTGCCTACCAGAATCTCTCCCGCTCCATTCAAATTGAGTGCGGATCTGATTCAAGTCAACGCTTAAGTCACACCTGGTATGAAAAGCCCAAGCTGAGATTCAGCTTGGGCTTTTTTGTTTGAAGTGCCATATGTGAACAACTTGTGTTATGAAGTCAATCCGTGTTGAGTCGCATCTTCTGCTGTCAGACAAAAGCTGCGAGCGAGGACAGTTCGCTAACGCGAACAAGTTGTGTGATCGATCAGTGGAACCCGGCGAGAGACACCAGATCTATCCTTAACTAGAACTCTTACGTGGTATCCCAGTCGGATTACTAGGAGTAACTGATGTCAATGTGATAGCATCGGAACATGATTGGAATGTTGGCTGGAACGATGTGGATTGGGGCGGTTTGTATGTCCGAACAACAATCAGATGCACCTCTTCGCGATCTCGCATCCAAGCGTAGGCTGATGGTCGGAACTGCTGCCGAACCGTGGCTTTTTCCCGAACCTGGATATTCAGAAACATTGTCGGCCCAGTTCAACCTTATTGAGCCAGAAAACGGGATGAAGTTTGATCAGATCCATCCCCGGCCGGATTCCGACCCAAATCCCTATAATTTTGAGGGGCCTGATCAGTTGGTCAGGTTTGCCCAACAGCATCGCATGAAAGTCAGGGGCCATACATTGGTTTGGCACAACCAACAGCCTCGCTGGGTAACCGGCGGCAAACTTACCGAACAGCAACTCAACCAAACACTTCATGACCATATCGAGACTGTCATGAAGCGTTACTCGGGGAAGATTTACGCTTGGGATGTTGTCAATGAAGCGTTCAACGACGATGGAAGTTTAAGGACGACGGTTTGGTTCAATCGGCCAGGAATTGGTCTAGCCAATGAAGGCACTCGCTATATTGAACAATCGTTCGAATGGGCACGGAAAGCGGACAAGCGATCGAAGCTGTTCTATAACGATTACGGCGCCGAAACTATCAATAAGAAATCCGACGGGATCTATGAGATGCTCAAGGATTTCAAGAATCGTAAGGTTCCCGTGGATGGCATCGGTTTCCAGATGCACTGCGACATGAACTTTGCCAAACCTCAGGTGCTAGATTCTTTCAAAGCAAATATGAAGCGGTTTGCTCAACTCGGATTGGATATCCATATTACGGAGCTTGATGTGCGAATTCGATCGAACTCCCCTGAAGCATTACAAGAACAGGCAACTGCATACCGGGCGATTCTTGATGCTTGCTTATCGGAACCCAAGTGTAAGGTGATCCAGCTTTGGGGATTCACCGATAAGCATAGTTGGATTCCGCATCAGTTTAGGGGCGAGGGGTGGGCACTTTTGTGGGATGAATCCTACAAGCCCAAACCAGCTCTGGAAGCGGTGCGAAATGCATTCCTCGATCCAAAGTAGGAGCAGGGAAGCCCTAGCCTTCTGGTTCGTGATCGATCCTTCAGCCGGTCGACAGACGTTTGAATCACCAAATCAAACAAGAAATTCGCACAAAACGTTGTGTGATATGACGTGATTGATCGTATAATCATCGGTGATTAATCCTTGAATCACTCAATAAGTTCATCACAGTGAACTCGTGGGTCTCAAGGGTGATGTTTCAAGAACACTGTAGTTCTCAAGGCAATGCAGTCTGAAAAACCAAGACCTGATAAGTTGAACCGCCCAGTCACTTTGCGAGATGTGGCTCTTGAGGCCAGTGTAAGCACGGCCGCTGTTTCTCGAGTGCTTCATGGTGGTGGTAGTAGTGTTCGAGTCAGTGAAGCTCGCGCGCAACATATTCGAGAAGTTGCCGAGCGAATGAATTATCGGGTTAATGCCGTTGCCCGAAACCTGAGAACCAGCAAAACTCATACCATTGGCGTCCTGTTTGAAAATCTACGGGGCCTTAGTGATGGACCGCTCTATATCACCTACCTTCTTGATGGGGTTTCCTCGGTAATTTTCGGAAAGGGATACCGCTTGAGCGTTCTGGCAGAAGTAGATCATCAGGACATTATCGGTTCTCTGGGGGACGGACAGCTTGACGGTGTCATTTGGTGCAAGTTGGCCAGGGATGAAGAGACCCTAAACCTCATCCGCAGGGCACCAATTCCAATTGTCGCTTTGAACGCCGCTATGCCGGAAACCAGCTTGGACGCAACCTTCGTCAATTGTGACAACGAAGGTGGGATGGAACTGGCCGTTTCACATCTGTGGGAGCTTGGGCATCGCAAGATCGCTTTTCTATACGAAGTGGAAGAGACCAACACGCCGGACTGTATTTCGAGACGCGATGGATATATTAGAGCGATCCATTTTCGTGGTGGGGACCCAAGTTTGATCCAATCATCATGGCATTTGGATCAAGTTACGACCCAGATTCAAGAATCTGGATGTTCTGCCATTGTCTGTTGGACAGAAAGAGCTGCCGATCGGCTTTTGTCAAGGTTGGCAGAAGCGGGCGTATCGGTTCCAGAACAGATGAGCGTCGTAGGATTTGACTCAACGCTCTTCTGCGAAACCACTACCCCCCGCCTTACGGCTGTCCGGCAGCCGATCCGGGAAATGGCGGCACATGCTGCCCAGACTCTCCTCGAATTAATTACCGGCCAGGCAACTGGCCAAATTTCGACTATTTTCCCTTGCACGCTAGACGTGCGGGGATCGACTGCAATCTGTCTCAGTGCTGAGGAATAAATGAATCGCAAAGCCTTTACGCTCATAGAGCTGCTTGTTGTAATCGCGATCATCGCCATTCTGGCGGCGATCCTTTTCCCTGTATTTTCGCAGGCCAAAATGGCAGCGAAGAAGGCCGCCTGCTTGAGCAACATCAAGCAAGCTGGCCTTGGACTTATCATGTATGCCGGTGATTCGGATGATCTTTTCCCGATGTCTGAATACGGTGATAACTACTCTGCGGCAACCCCGCACATCACCTGGACGACGACAGTTTTCCCGTATGTAAAGAATGGCGATCAGTCAGTTGATCCAGTTGCGGGAAACAAAGTCTGTACCGGTAAGGATGGTATCTTCAAAGATCCAGGCGCCCCAGCGGTCAATTTGACCAACGTCGGCCAAGAGGGATACTACTTTGGTGTGAACCGACTAATCTGCGCTGCCGATTACAACGGCGGCGAATCTTGGTTCGATGGTAACGGGCAGATTGTTCCTCCACTATCACAAACTTCCATCGATGCGCCAGCGGATAAGATCCTCATGGCAGAGAAAGGCCTGAACTCTCAAGCTGATGGATGGAACTATCCTTGGTTCGTGGATTGGCAGTTCCAGTACATCGATTCGATTGCGACGACTCCGGGCAATCCAGCTACGGTAACTCGCGACGGTGACCGATCACAGGATCCAACTTGGGCCCTCTACACCCCATGGTTTAACACAGACTGTATCTCCGGCGTGTCGGATGGTAAATGGGAGTGCGCAGCGCACCCACGTTACCGATATAGTGGAAATGCTAACTTCACCTTCACGGATGGGCACGCCAAGGGCATCGTCAAGGGTGGATTGAAGTGGTATCAGAATATCTACGTCAAGCGCGGTGACATTACCAGCAGCAACTGGACGTATGGCTGGTACTATCCAGGTGAGCCGTTCTAATAAGACGGTGATCTGAGAAAGACGTCTGGGTCCTTCATTGGGCCCGGGCGTTTGAAAACACTTCAAACGTGAATTCGATCAGAGCAAACATGAAAAAAGGAATCGCAATGTTGGCGTCCATCGCCATGGTTCTTATTGTTTCAGGCGCATTTGCTGTGGGTTGCTCCGATGATGACAACCGCAAGCCAACCGCCGCCGAGGGTGCAGCAGCTGATGCCCGACGACAACAGGAGATCGACAAGATGCCTGGTTTGACTCCCGAGCAGAAAGCAATCATGAAGGCCAAAATGGGTGGTCCTCAAGTTGCCATGCCAGGTGACGATGTCAAGCAAAAGTCTGCTGGTAAAGGCAGATAACTCTCCAATAAGTTAGTGTTTTGGGAATAGGCTGTGGTCGATTCAGATCACAGCCTATTTTGTGTGTAGACGACTTGCACTCGTAGATTAGGAAGGGGGCGCAAGTGATAACGCGGTGCCTTTGTCCCCATTGGCTAAAAAGAAGAGGACCCGGAAACCGGGTCCTCGCTCTCAGATATAAGTTGTCTTTTTTGGATTAGTTTCGGATGATCGTGATCGTTCCGACGTTCTGGTAGGTACCAGGTCCAACTTCTGGAGTGATGGAGATCTGCTTGGTGAAGTCGAGTCTCATGACACCACCGGTTGTCAGTGCGTCAAAATGAGGGCCGCTGGGTTGGAACATTCCGTTCAACTTAGCTGCAGGTACCAGGCTGCTATCAAAAAGTTGCTTGCCCGTTGCATCGTTCACGAAGCTGAGATCGGCTTGCATTGCAATCGTCTTGGTGCCGGTTCCTGTTCCACTTGTTTTCATCACATCGCCGAAGCCATCCAGTTGGAGGGTCAACGTCTCGTTATGGTAGAAGCGAATGCTGTTGGTCTGCTTATCGGAACCAACACCCCAACCGTCAATTGTCCAGTTAGCAGACAAGTCGCCGACAATATAGAGATATGGATTGACGACTACGTTTGTTGCTGACTTGAGTGATACCGTGCCGGCGGATGAGTAATCAGAGTTTACGGCATCAGCGCTTGTGTACGTAAATGATCGACCTTTGACAGGTCCTGATTGAGCACAAGCCAGGCTAGCGATTCCAGCGAAAGCGACGAGAACGAGAGATGTTCGCAAATTCATTTTGGTTCGTTGATTCCTTTTTTCAGATTTGGCCGAGAGTTCTTTTTCGCTCTGGCCTTATGATCAATAGTTTCCAACCTTGCCAAATAATCAACAAGCCACGGCTATTCTTCCCCCAGTCTCAGGGCATGGCATCCCGGTAATGGAATTGAGGTACCGGGTGAGTGAATTCGGCTGTCTTCTCAATCATTGCGGCAGGTCCAACCTTGAACTTGTTTTAGATAAGCTATCCACTCCGAGCGTTCAACGTGCCAGATCCAAGGACAATGAACCCCGAGGTCCACAGTTCCGTATGATAAGAGTGAGGGCTTTCGAGTCGAACGTATTCGATCGAAGGTGATGAAATGGAATGAACAGGATAAACGCTGGCTTCTTCATAGTGCTCGCCCTTGGCGGAACTACTCTTGCCATGGGACAGGGTAACCCGACTATTGCAATTGGGCCCCTTCGGTTTGAGCAAGGAAACACAACCTCTCGTGAAACGGCTTTCGATTCACTACGCAAAATTGCAGAGCACAAGGGATACACCGTGCTCGCTCAGGCAGTCACCCAGTCAAAATACGATGGCCTTCATCCAGCGATGGCGTATCGGAAAGGATTACCGATAAATTCGGACTTGGCTCGCTATGCGAGATCTCTCCACGCTTCGAAGCTACTATTTGGATCGGTGAACTGGCACACAAGGAGTATCTGGGTTGGTGCTGGCCCCAAGACCATCAGCACTGCCAAAGTTGATTTGTATCTTTATGATGCGGCCACTGGCAGAATCTCGTTCAAGAAGACCGGGGTAGAGGGTCGAAGCGACGAGAAGGAACAAACCCTAAAGGTTGTACTGGATGTTTTGGTTACGCCGTTGGTTTCGGTGGTCAGTGGTGGACCAGCAACTCCCAGAGAGCAGCGTGCAGTTCAGATTGCTCTTGGGCGAGCACTGGTTGACCTGAAGTAAGGCCCTTTGTAAAAAAAAGCGGCTGCCTCACAAAAACTCGTGAGACAGCCGCATTCAAATTCCTGTTACTTAGTGGTGCTCGCCGCGATTGGCCCAGGCCTCTTCGCGCTTGGCGTAATCTCGATCAACCACACCTGGAACAACTGCAGTAACGACGATAGCCGCCACAATACTTCCAGCGAAGAAAAGCAATGCGCCAGTGGCACCATTGTGAATATCGCTTACCTGTAGGTCAACCTTGTGCTCTCGGTTTCCGAAAATGGTTCCAAGATAGAAGCCCAAGAGGGTCAACAGGCAGGGACCAAGAATCCAAGCCATGAACAGCGCAAACTTTGTCTCGTGTTTTTGGAAGCGGGCAGGAATCATCAGCATATTTTGCCCTATTCGTACGATTCTGTGGAGGGTTTTGATTGCGAGAAATCGCACTGAGCACGGAATACAGGTAACAAATTGACCGAAACGATCCGTAGCGCACCGCGTTACAAGCTTATGCGATCTCTAACCATCACGCTACTCTTGGTTTTGGCAATTGGCGTTCAGGCTACAGTTGGAAAAGCTCGGCAAAACTCAGAGCCAGTTCCGCATCGATTTCAGATCATGCACTCGGATCCTTGGATGGTGAAAGCAATGATTGAAGGGGCCGCTGTAACGGCACCTGAGCTCAGTTCTGTTGCCAATTTGCTGTCCGGTAGCCTTTCAGGTTTTGGCAATCAGTCAGGGAGCAACTCCTTACTCCAAGACGGTTTTTTGGTTGTCAATCCAACTGACAATAGCCTTTGGTGGTATCCAAAGGCTTCCCGTCAAAAATAGCCTAAGATTTTGCTTGTTCTCGTCCCTTTGGCGAGAGTTCAAAATTCTGAACCGTATCGGTCTGAAAGACTCTGGAGAAAAGACCAAGCTCATCCATCTCTTGGAAGGTCTCTTCTGCGATAGTATGTCTAACGTCATTGTGGATAAGCGAAATCCGTCGATTATCCCCAGAGTCATAGACCCAGAGTTCTCCACCATCTTTCATCATGAATAGAACTGAGGCCACTTCATTCATTGTGCGGTTGGCATCATCTTTGGGTACACCAAGATTTCTGCCTGGTCGCCTTCGATATTGAAGCGCTTCGTTCATCGGCATTCCCGACTGAAGGTTCTTTCTGAGCGTCATTTCTGACACCAAGCACCTTTCGTCTTGTGCCCATTCCCGAATGGTCTTCTCCTCATCGAAGGCTTCGTAGGTGGGCCCGCTACCCTCGCGGCGACCACGTCCGATCGACAATTCAGTCGTAAAAGCGGTTTCAGGAGTCCAGCCATGCTGGACACGCCTGATAAACACATTGGGCTTTACCAAGACACGGGGATCATCCTTCCACTCGTTAGCAGATTTCGTCTCACCAAAAGCTTCGATAATTAAGGGGGGACGCGAGTACTTTCGCGACTTCACTTCGACAGGAGACGTGATCGCTTCCGTTGCATCCCACCCATCATGAATGCGAGACACCAACACTCCATATTTCACAGCGCATCGAGGATCTTGAGACCATTCCAGAACAGATTTTCTCTCACCAAATGCCATCAAGCTTGGTAAGAATCGGCGGTAAAGAGGATTTGTTCGAATGATTATTGCTCCTGATTTTGCAGTTTAACCGGTTAATGTCTAATATGGTGCCCAGACGAATCTTGATTACAATGTGTTCTCGTTAAGTGAGAAAACAAAGAATCTATGAATTGTATTTAATATTTGCCTAAACGCAAAGAGAACAATTACCAGGAATTGTAATTTCAGTATTGAACTACGGGAATAACCGCAATATTATGGGGTGTTACCCCTTGAAAACGGGGTGAGACTAAAGGGAGTGCCACCATCGGAGAAGCAATTCGAGGAATGTTGAGCGCTTCAGGATACAATTAGGACTCGCATGAAGTTCCCTGTTTCGATGCTGCAACGATTTGTATCTACTTCGCTGAACGCGGAGCAGATCGGTGACCTTCTCACCATGGCCGGTTTTGAACTGGAGGGTATCGAAGAAGTCGAAGGTCAGCCCGTCCTTGATATTAAGGTGATGAGCAATCGTGGTGATGGCCTTTCGGTCTTTGGCTTGGCCAGGGAAGTATTGGCGAAAGATCCAGATTCTAATCCCACTGAACTCTATTTGCGGTCAGCTGATCGATTCGAGGATGCGAAGTTCTGTGTGGGTGTTCCTGAAACCAGTGTTAGGATTGAGACGCCAGCATGCAATAGGTATGCCTGCCTAATCCTGAAAGGCGTTTCTAGACAAACCTCTGAGGAATGGATGCAAGAGACCTTGCGCCAAGCAGGCATGCGCCCAATTAGCCTATTGGTCGACGTGACCAATTACGTGATGCTTGAGCAAGGGCAGCCTCTACATGCTTTTGATTTCGATACCTTGGTTGAAGGTCGCATTGTCGTTCGAGAAGCGCAAGTTGGTGAGAAGCTACAAACCTTGAATGGGGAAGATCACGAGCTGTCCGCCGGTCAGATGATGATCTGTGATGCTTCTAAGCCAGTTGCCGTCGCAGGTGTGATGGGTGGTAGTGAAACTGAGGTTTCTGACACGACGACTACCGTCCTTTTGGAATCTGCCCACTTCCTCAATACAAGTGTTCGAAAGACACGAAAGCAATTGGGATTGAATACCGAAGCGTCGTATCGTTTTGAGCGAAGCGTGGATCCTGACGGAGTCGTGGCCGCCATGAAGCGGTATGTGGAACTGGTGCTTCAAGCGGATCCTGGTGCCAGCGCAACCGAAGTCATCGATGTTTATCCGGGGAAGAAGGAGCTTGCTCCACTGGAACTGAGGGTTTCTCGTGCCTCGATGCTGCTCGGAATGGAAATCTCGTCCGATCAGGCTGAGCGTTACCTCAACCGCTTGGGATTTCAAGCGACAAAGATCAGCTCCGATGTGATTCAAATCGTGCCACCTTCATGGCGACCCGATATCGTACGTGAAGAAGATTTGGTTGAAGAATTGGGACGAATCCATGGTTACGATTTGATTCCCGAGCAGCAGCTGCAGGGAACCACCAGCATGGGTGGCGCTCAAGGCTTTGAGCTGTGGACGGATTGGTTGCGAGAAGCCTGCTTGCGAGTGGGATTGACTCAAACCATCAGCCACTCCTTGAGAGATATCCATCCCTTAGATGCTCCCTTAACGGGCGGGCGAGATCGTATTGGCCCGAGAACTCCTGCTTCACCCGATACCTCGTACCTTAGGAACTCGATCCTATCGAGTCTTGGAGATGCCGCACGTAAGAACAACCCCAAAGAAGTTCAACTCTTTGAAATCGGTCGCGTTTTTGACAAGGTGAGCGAAGGCTATTTGGAACAGACTCATTTGGGCGGCCTGACTGCTGGTCCTGTCCAACCATCTGGCTGGAACCTCACGCCATCTGGATCAAGTTCGTTTTACACAGCGAAGGGAATTATCGAAGCAATTCTTGGTCAAGTCGGTGTCCGGTTCAATCTGGTAGCGCCCTCTACTCCTGACCCAAGGTTCCATCCCACCCGTCAAGCGAACATTGTCTCTCATGGAACGACGATTGGAATCATGGGGCAACTGCATCCCAACGTAGCGAAGGACGCGGGGTTGGTCTCTGAAACTTCGGGATTTGAGTTGACATTACAACCGGCTTTTGCGCTTAGGGATAGTGCATTGCGGCTAACCAGCGTTAGTCGACACCCTTCGGTGCGACGCGATATGTCGGTCTTGGCGGATCGGACTATTTCGTATGAGACGATTTCGGAGACTATCGGTAAGGCTGTGGGAGATGTCTTGGAGCGACAATGGCTCTTCGACGAATTTGCCGGTCAGGGAATACCTGAAGGCAAACGTGCGCTGGGAATTGCGATTCAACTACGCAAGCCTGATTCAACCTTTACGGATGAGGAAGCGAACCAGGTGCGGGATTCAGCCGTAGCGGCGCTTGCGACGATTGGGGCGACCACGCGTTAACCACCAAGTCCATTGCAATCCAAAGAAGCGTCACAGTGAAAATGGACCGGATTGCAATGGGCCAGTAATTGTAGTGGGCAAAGGTCTTGACCCATGCCATTGGTAAGTAGGCGATGAACGAAAGGCTGAGGCCACTCAATGCGAGTACCCAGCGTCGCTTGGCTTGGTAAAGCGCGGTTAGATTTGAAACGGCACTGAGAATGTACATGTATGGGCGGGTCGTCAGCAGCATGATTAGCCCACTTTCCATGGTCTGGATGAATCCACTTACTCCATTGAAAGATGGTAACAAATATCCCAGTAGACACATCTTAACGCCAGGACCATTTCGGAACTGTTGAAGTTGGTATCCCGAAGCACCGGGGGGCAAAACGGACTTCCTGAGGACGAGATATCCAATCAGAAGGACCCAGTATCCAGCCAGCCAGCCCCATCGAACTCGATTGCCCATGCACCTCATTGCAATGGCAATCCCGACCATAACACCTGGCAACATGACGGCTTGTTCGTATGAACCCAACGCCAAAGCGGTAAAGATTAAGCTTAGGAGAGGCCAAAGAACCACCAATCCACCAACCTGCTTGATTTGTTTTTGACTTTTGGTGGCCGGTGGATCCAGGGGTGTCGATACCTTAAGAGCTTTGTCGGCGGAGAGACGCTCGTAGCGAGCATAGGCTGCCATGGCCGCCAAGGCAAACACCGTCATGACGGTAGCCGTGCGACCAGGGAGCCATGCGATGGTTCCAGCCCCAAGCGAATTGGCATCGGTGATTCCCATCATCGAAATCTCGAATTGGGCATAGACCAGGACCAAAACCGCTGGAAGCCAATTCCAGATTTTCAATCCGTGCCGGGCTAGTCCGATCAAGCCAGTTGCAATCGCCAAGAAGAGGATGAAAATAGCGATCGTATCTTGACCACTGATTTGCTGAAGCGTGAACAGAACTGCCGCCGATCCCGAGAACATAGGAGAGTCTGTGAACTCCCTGAGAAACCAGAAGAGAAGCCAAACGCATGCGATGCAAAGCAGAGCATTTGTCAGACCATAGCCCGCGGCATTGTTATGGTAAATCGCGTTATCCAGTTCAAATGCAAGGGTTGAGATCGGTCGGTAAAAGTGATTTTGGAGCGGCCAGTCACCGGTAAACCAACTCAGCGGCGCATGGCGGTTCCGAAGTGCGGCAATCAGGACATTGGTGTCCGAATCTTGGAGCATAAAGCTGCTCGTTGAACGGTGAAAGAAAAGGATGATGGAGGCGATAAGCACCGCTATCATTGCACCTTGCCATCTTTTCACTTCG
>Ga0164296_1003029_pt1 | contig 16156 bp, 12 predicted proteins | sample GEODES057metaG_FD_113533 | JGI IMG/M metagenome (GOLD analysis project Ga0164296, IMG submission 113533) | Dystrophic lake water microbial communities from Trout Bog Lake, Wisconsin, USA - GEODES057 metaG | ecosystem: Environmental > Aquatic > Freshwater > Lake | place: USA: Trout Bog Lake... | reverse complement strand
GTAGCGAGGATTCTTCGTGAAAATGGCGTCACCACCAGAGTGACCTATGCGGGTGCGGGACGTGCGGCAATCAACGCACCGTCATCACGGTATGTTGAAATCGTGGCGAGCAATCGTTAAATCAAGCACCTGAGTCTCTTGCGGACGCAGAGCATCCATCAAAGGATGGAAATGCAACTGCAACAATCACGAAGATTGAATTCACAGGAGACAAAGAGAAGACTCGTGAATACGCGGGCGAGAACACCCATCAAACCATCGGAGAAGTAGAAGTAACTTGGGTTGATCCATCTACGAACGATGGAGACACCGGAATTGTTGGGGTTTATCTACAGATGCATGACGGTGAGATTCGGATCGATTAGGGTTTAGAAAATAACTTCTGCCGAAATCTAGGGTGGCTACTGTCAACCTGGCCAGCAGATACATATTTCGATCTATATTTTACTTTGTCGCACAGGTGTTTAGTCACGGCAGGTGCTAACTTATAAATTATGTCTGGTATTAGACGGCATAGTCCACTTTATGGGAGGCAGCCTTTTGCATTCACAGATTTGCAAGGTATTGAGAGGCCAGAATTTCAACAAATAGAAGCAGTAGTGATCCCCAAATGGGAGCTAAAATTTCATGTCGTGACCGTGCGCACCTCTAAATTTAGCTCCTGTGGATAAAGAGAATTCATATCTGAAGTTTAGATCGATTGTAATTTACGATTAATGCGAAGTGATTTACGAAATGGTGAGTATAATTACAATATGAGTAGGGCATTAATAACGCCATCGTTTCCGGGTCATTTTCAGAATTTAATTTATTTGCTGGAAAGCGTAGAGCAACATGCCACCGACAAAGGTGCCTCTGACCACATTATAATCGTCGAAAATCAACATTTACCAGAATTAATTACCTTAATAAATAGTCAGATATCTGACCGTACACTCTTAGAGAGTTTAAGAGTTATATCCACCGAAGAGGTGTTTAAATTCTGCGGATTATTCGAAGATCCTAATATAGTGCTTCATAAATTTGGAAAGTTCTCATTCCAAACAATAAAAAAGTTCGGGGCGATGTACTTCTGTGATTACGACGAATATCTTGTTCTTTATTCAGAATCATTATTAATTCGACAAGTTAGCGTCACTAGTTTATTCGAGAACTACTTTCTGCAACCGTATCTTGCATTTTCTAATTTAAAAAACCTCCAGAAGGTAAGCATATTCACTCACGCAGTTGTCTAGAACGTGAATGCAATTTTATCGAATCTGAGCAAACCCACTTCAACTTCTGAACGCCTTTGGCTCTTGGAGAATTTTGACTGGTTTTACAAAAAGACTATATCGAAGATCTCAAAATACGCCATGGCGATATCGCAGACATTATTCGTAGAGTTGCATATAATACGGAATTATTGACTAGAGATGTTTTTGAAATTCAACTTTACGCACAATATATCTATAACAACAATAAGTACGGATACAATCTTATGGATATCGACCGTCTTCTCGATGAAAGTTTGGACTCAAAATTATTGCAAAATTATCGCACGTGGCATACCGAAAAATTCGACGGTAATTGTGGTTTGTTAGAAAGGGTGTTGAGTTTGGTCACAACCCAAAATTATAAAATTTAAAGGAGATTCTCGAAAAACTCCCCTTTCAAGTTCTGCGAGCGGATCAGTCATTGACAGGAAAAAGGCGAGATGTCCAGGTGCAAAAATTGCTTTTTAACGAAATTGATTTCAAAATACTTGCTGCTTCACAGGACCATATTTTTCACCCCCATGGGGGTTATATTAATCGGCTTAAAAAATTAAGACTCGATGATAAGTCAGAAAATCAATTGCGTGTTTTTAAATATCAAACTCGGCAAGTGGTTTTATACCCATTTAGAATCCCATTTTTTGTGGTTCTTAGAATTCGAGCTCGATTGATTCGCGAATTCCGTTAATTGGCCTTCAAAGGATTGACTACAGGGAACGAAAGGCTTTCAAACCACTTAATTTCATCACTTGTGCCTAGCGGAATAACAGCTTGTGTAGCAAAAGATGAAACAAGTAAACCTTCCTTTATGAGGTGGTTGTACAACGGAGCAACATAGCTTTCCTTAACGTGGTTAGTAGCTAAGTATGCAGACCTAAAAGAATCAATTGTTCTAAAATAATAGAGACCGGTCGAAGCCTGTTCCGAAATCACTTGCTTTTCTACGGTTCGAATTACAACGTCATTTTGTGTTAGGACGTAACTCATACCAGGATTCGACGATCTGAAGGTTCCCAGGATGCCATCCCATTTGCCGTAATCACTCGGAAAGTCATTTGAAATGAGCGTATCACAATTGAAAATCAAGAGTGATTCGTCTGGATCTAAGTCCTTTGTTCCGATATACACGGTTTCTGCCTGACCAGAAGTTAACTCATCAAGAACGACTATTCGTACGTCAGTTGCACCTTGAACGTATTTTCGCATTAGGTTTACAAGATCTGCGCACTCAGCCGTGATCCGATTCGTGACAAAAATGATATTTGTAGCCAAAGATAGAGGCAGTCCAGCTGTCGCCCAAGAAAATAATGGATGCCCGTGAAGTGGAATTAATGGCTTAGGGACTTTGTAAACATCGGATGTTCGGCTACCGCGACCCGCCATTGCGATGACTATATTAATTCTCTACCTGCTTTAGATAGTCAAGCGCATCTACCCAATTAGTGAAACGAAATGCATTATCATCTATATATACATCAGCCCAAGGCTTACCAAAATAGATCTCATCGTATTCGATGCCATTTCGTTCAAGCCAGTCCAAGGTAATATAACCTTTGGCAGCGACCACTTTGCCGACATTGGACTCCATAGTCTTCATGTGCCTAGCAGTATGAATGATCACATAGTGACCCTGAGATCGCAGGAGTTTTAAAGCACTAATTGCTCCAACAATCGGCACCAGATCCTCATAACCTTTTGATTTGTCTATTTCGCAAAGAACACCATCTAGATCAATACTTAGTCTCATTTAAGCAAATCCTCCAATTGCATTATTAGCCTCCTTGATACCAGTCAAAAATATGGCTGTCGCTCGATCCGGATCATCTAAGTGCATGACAGGAATTGACAGAAGAATTAAAGCTGACAGTAGCCTAACGGTATTAACATCTAAATCAGACTTTAGGTAAAACTCCACAAATAGTGAAACTACTTCCTCATAATTCTGGGGTTCTGCAACCACTAATTCATAGTCTAAATTAGAACCCGCGAGTGCATATTGGCCAGCAATCAGAAAATCGTATTTGCCTAAAACGGAATGGGCCAACTTTGCTATGTCATAAATCCTTGGGCCGAAAATCGATTCATTTTCGAAGCCACCTCTTGGGTCAATTAGTTTGAATATTCCTGTGTCAACATCACACAATATATTGGAGAAGCAAAAATCACCGTGCACGATGGCTTCACTCGTCTGCAAACTGCTGAGTTTTTTTCTGCTTTGTTCTAAAATCCACTCCAAGCCATTGTAGTTCTCGTGGTTGATGCGAATTTCAGTCGCCTTTAACAACGTGCCATCAAAAGAACCCTTCCCTGTCAATTCTACAACTCGGTCTTTGACCTTATTTATAAAAAAATCAACTGGGTTAACTTCGAAGGACTTTTGTTGCCGAGTTGGAAACAGGGAATAAGTTATTTCATGTAATGTGCTGAAAATGCGGCGCCAAACAAATGCCGGTACATTTTCTTGTGTATATATTTCAGAAAGCGTGCGCATTGGATGGTATTCCAAAATTTGTTCAGCTAAACCCTTGGAGATTCTTGAGTCAACCATGCGCGGGAATAAAGTTGATAAATTTTTCGGCAAGTTTTCGTAATAAGAAATTTCCGCCTTTAATTTGGACACGTTCGTTGATCTTTTGGTTAAAGTGCCATGCAGTACATCTATTTCTATGTTATTGAAGTGCCTAGCTTGGATTCCCAAACTCCTTGCTTTTTCAAAGACATCTTTGTGATCGCTATCTGTCCAAGACTGATTGGATATAGCAGTCACTGCCCAAGAGTTCATTTTGAATAAATCAGCAACCGAGGTGACATTTGACTTTAAACCAAAAAGCAAGTCATCTATATATTTCCACCAAAAGACTCCACTTACAGCATGTAACTCGCCCTGAGGCAGGTCTTCACCTATCGAGAAATATTCTAGAACTTCATTTTTATCGGAGATTTTTACGGCAGACCAGCGAACAAGCTCCTCACGATCCCCATAAATTAATGCGACTTTAGAATCAAGCAGGGCAGAATAGTCAAATTGACAGTAAGTATCTCCGAAGTTAACTAGCACGCTATCAAAATTCGCTGAAGTCGCTAATAATGCACGGATCGTCATCAATTCATTTTGCGAGTTTTCTATAGGGACTACAGAAATATTCATGTTTGAGAAAGAAAGAAGTGAATTTTCAATTAATTTCAGGTAATTGGGATTCACCCCAATTGCTACATCCGAGATACCATAATCTAATAATTCTTTGACGATAGAATAAATAATCGGATGTCCGTTTATGTATCTCAGGCAAGCAGGATAGCTCGATTCATTTCCAAAGCTGTCTTTTGACGAACCTGCTGCTGGAATAAGAGCAATAATACGAGGATCCATTACCATGGAAAAAAACTCTCTTTCCAATCTAGACGAGAATTGATAATTTTTTTAACTCCCAATCGCAATATGGCCTTCGTCAGAAATGATTGGCGACGTATACCGATCCGGTAGAAAAAATCATACAACTTAACGAATTTCAAATAGTGTTTAATCTCGGCTGCATTTGGGACTAGAGCCAATTCTCTTGAATTATTTGTTAGTACATTTGAACTGTCAAATTTCTCCAAAATGCAATTTTCTGAAAAGAAAACCCAGGGGTAATCGTTCTGAAGAAAAAAACTTTCTCCCAAAATTTTTGAGGCAAAAGAGTCCATAAATGGTCCCCATTTATCGATGTACGCATTCTTGCAGCTATCGTAGGTGTCATAAAAAAAGATCGAATCTTCAATAGTTTTCAAGTAGTCTAGGTAAGATTCCTGAATTGTAGGGTTCGAGAGGAAGTCCTTGACTCGGAAAAAAGCAAATTTTTTGTACAGCCAATCGCCAAGCTGAATCTTGTTTATTTTATCCAGCGTATGTGGTGAGATTCTCCTAGATGGGGAATAACTTTCGAACCACTGAATAAATTCTTGCCCTCTGTCAGAATTTTCAAAAAAACGTATCCATCTCCGCACGTGGGCCTCTTTCGAAGAATCGGCAAATAGGCGACGCCATTCGCTGCGATCCGGTTCGCTGAGTTGAAACAAATCTTTAGCGAATCCCGCGAAGGCTTTTTCATCTAACAAAAATGGGTAAAACGTGTGCGCCCATGGCGTCCAGATTTTGTGTTCGATATTAGGATTTCGCGCCAAGGGCCAATTTTGGCTGTTTTCTAATAACCACAAAAAAAGCTCCGGAGACAGATAAACATCAGGTCGAGTTTTTAATACAAAGGACTCAGCTTTTACATTACTTAACAGCTGTTTAAGTGAGTACGCCTGATGGTCCCAGGTGGGTTTAGACTCAGGGAGCGTTTCTACCTCGTACAACTCCACTCGCTTGGCTAATAATGCTGCCCGCAATTCACGTTTTGAATCTTTGTAAGGCCATGCATAAGTCACCGTTATAGGAATATGTGATCTTTCAGATAATTGAAGCCAAATATCGATTTGGCTCATAAATAATGCAGGATTTCGGTTCTCTCCAGTAACTAGGATATCCACCATGGGGGAATCATATCGTGAATGATTTAGTGACAAGAGATCACCTACAAAATAAGAATCCCATTTCTGTGGAAAATGGCATCGGTGTCGTACTTTATGGCAAGGAATCCAGCGATGAACATCATGACCAGACAATTTCGATCCTTAAGGAATATTTCAACAAGATTGATCTAATCCGAGTGTCTCTTGAACCTATTGGAGATCCGGTCCTCAACACCTTAACAATCCAGGATCCTGGGGGTATTGATGATGGATCACCAGGCGGCTTCAATTTCAACAGAATTTTGAGTCAAGTACAACAGGGAACGCAAAATGTAAGCGGTAGGTATCTTTTGGTAATGCGTGCCGATCTGGCACTAACCTCAGGTCGTTTTATTACGGCGCAAAGAAGAGCCTTAGGAACTGGGGCATCCTTTAAGGAACGGGTAGTCACGACTTCGATATATTTTAAAACTCGACATTTCAATAAGGGGTTTAGGAAATGGATCCCAGCGACATTGCACCCATCTGATTGGATTTGGTTTGGTTTGAGAGAGGACGTCGAGCGCCTTTTTAAGGGCTTAGAACCCCTACCTAAAGAGAGTGCCATATCGAATTCTTGCCCCAACCATGACTTCAACCCATATCGAGGCATTTTCAATTTTCGATTCCCATCAGAGATGCTCTTTGGAATGAATTTGATTGGCGCCGATAGAAAGCACTGTTTCTTGGATTACGATCGAACAGACCGCAAAACATGGTTAAATTTTTGCCGCGACAATTTCGTCATCTTGCCCGCCAAGCAGTTCTCATTCAAAAAGACCACTGTTGGACATCAAAAAGCGATAAGCAAGCCACTGATAGAGCCCACAATGCTCTTTGCAACAACAAATACGCGTCGGCTTGAAATGCTTCGAATACTAAAAAAAATATTTAGAAGCTAACACTTCACCAATATCTGGCCCACTGGGAAGCATGACTGAACCACGAACTAGCGATACTGCTTTAACTATTGCATCAGCAATGTGAATTGGCTCTAAGGACTGGCTCAAAATTGCCCCCGGATAATGATTCGACTGCTCCGGTAAACCCCCAACGGGTGTAGCAACAATAGGAACTCCGTAACTGGCCCCCTGAACAAATATGCCCGACTGACTTGCTTCTATGTATGGCAAAGCCAAAACAGAACTGCGAGCTATCAGTCCTTCCATTTGAGTCGGAGTTAACCATTTACTAATCACTTCAATATTTTCACCAACCAGTTGTGAAGCTTCTAGTTCACCAGCTATCAATAGTCGGTAATCGGGCAAACGGAGAGATGCCAGTTTCCACGAATCCAATATCAAATTTAGGCCCTGATATTTCTTCATGCGGCCCGTAAACAAAATGTATTTTTCTGGTTGTTCTAACTCCTTTTGATGAAGCGGGAAATTACAGACAGTTCTTAATTTTGAGTTAGGCAACTTCATCTGAGATTCGACAAATTTACTGAGAAAAATTACATGGTTCGCTAACTTTGATCTCAGTCTCAACGCCTTGGCAGTTGGCCAATGCTCTCCAGGGTGCGGAGTAGCGTCATGGATGATGGTGACAATGGTGGCTTTGCGGCATTTACAAATAACGTAGAAAAAAAGATCAAGTGGATGAGGCATAACGAATAGCACGACCGAATTTGGTTTAATGCTCTTCGCAAATATCCATAATGATTCGAAAAAAAATTTAAACCACGAACGAGTGATTACTTGATGAGGGACTGCAAGAGTTTTTGTCGTTCCATTTAACTTACCACTGATTTCAGAGTCTTCCGCTATGAAATATGTAGGGTTTAGATTTGATAATTGAGTGGAAATTAGTGAAGTAAACGCAGCCCCACCCCCACGCTTTGCAAGGGAGATGACTAATAAAGTCTTCATAGTCTTCTCCTCTTTTGTCCTAATTCATGGAAAACAACGGGAATGTCTCAAAGAAACTCACCATCAAATTTATCGATGGCAACCGTCAAATGCAATAAGAGAATTTAATTTTACGCTTAATTTAGTTCCGGATGGTGTGCTCTGTGACATGAATCCCTGCGAAACGACATATTTTTACAAGTCAGTTTCAAATATAACTCTAAATGGCAAAACTCCTAAGTATGGCTTCCCATTTAAAGTCTCAATAAATTGGATTTGAGTACGAACCTCGTCGTTGTAAGTGACTTTATATGAGATGCCATCAGGAAGATTTTCTATGCTGATGCGGGGTGGTACGCGCATGCGATTTGCATGCAAAGTTTCAAAGAGTCCTGGACCAACAACAACCCAACGTGGTTGTAAATTTACCACTTGGGCTAGAGGCGAATATTTCATCATCTTCCGTAAGCTGTCGAGCGTTTCTTCAGGGAATTGGCCAAGGCTTACGGCCTGTATAAATCCTTTAACTTGCATCAGCAGCGCTCCAATTGCCTCAAACAAGTAATCATTCGAGTGCAAATTTGAAGTTACGCCACCTTTTTGAACCGCAGCAGCAAATGCCTGATTCAGAAAGGCAACGAGCATATTTTTACCAGTGATTGACTCAACTAATTGAGCAATAGCCGGTAATGGATTGTTGAGGAAAGGGCTACTGGACTTAGAGTCTACATACAGGAATTTTGTTAAGTCGCGGCTATGAACAACTCTTAAATCAACATCCGCGTGTTTATACACAATGAACTGAAAGGTCGGATCGACAGCTTGTCTGGCATAGGCAAGTTCAATTTCAAGTTGCACCGCGCTAGAGGCTAAGGACTCAGGAGTAGCAATCAGTAAATACCTCTGACTTATAGAAATTCCGTGAGTCACTCGAGCGGATATGTCCATCCCGAGAAGAATCTCCGATTCGTCAATCCACGGATTAACACCATTTGCAATCATTGTGTAATAAATATGTCGCGATAGATCCTTGTGGGCATGGTTATATGAGATGAAAATGTCGTATTGGTTCTGCGTCATAGGAAGAGCATGGCTTAAATGACCGTCCGGTGGGCTTACGTAGAAATTTGAACACCAGCAGCTCGGTTTGATTAGCGAGGCTTAGTGACCAGTCATTGGATGTTCGATGTCCGAGACTGTAACTAAAATTCTGCTTATCGCGAGGGCTCGCGAAAGCAAGCACAAGACAGAGGTCTATAAATGATTACAAAATTAGGTAACCGCACAATCCGGATCACATTGTTTGCGTTGATATTTGGAGTGCTGGCACCCATTGCAGCGACGACAAGTGCAAATGCTTCCGGAACAATTACCGAAACCGTGCACGTAAAAGATCATACAGGTGCCTCTCTAGCTGGAGCTTTGGTGGAATTTGGATACGGTCCGAACTCAATCTTCACATCATTCACGAGCCCCGCAACAGTTCCATCAGGAAGCGATCAAGTCACGATCACTATGCCTTCTGACTATTTAACGACAGACAAATTAGGAATGTGGATCGAACCGCCAGCTGGTGATACTGCAGATGCTGTTACGACCGCTCGCAGCACAGGTGTGAAAACTTCAAATGGAAGTACCGCTGGTGTCTATCTAGATCCAACTCAGTCCGAAGTAGTAAACGTGCAACTACTTCCTTCTAGTGTTGTACTAAATCCAGTGGATAGCGCAAATAACCCATTACCTCTTCCGCTTTGGGTGGATACACCAGTTCGTTGGACATCAGGTGTGAATTCTGGAGTCGTGAGCCCCACGACTAATGTCTTGTTGCGTACCGGTGCATTCGGTATCAACATTGCATCAGGTATAACTCAAAGCGAACTTGATGCACTAAATAACGGCAATAGCAGTTATGACATATCTCTATACCCAAATGGTTTACTTACATATACAGCTCACGATACTTCAGTCGCTTTCAGCTTATTTGGTGTGACTCTGGGAAGCCCCGACACCCTTACGCAATATGACCCAAGCACCAATCAAGCTTTGTCTGTGCAGCCGCAACATTCGCAGGGAATCTACCAATCGAACAATTTAATAAATAATTTCAAAATTAATACACTTGATCCACGGAATAGCCAACCTTTAGCAACAAGTAATGACAATGGCTACGTCAACGTGTTCAAAGAAGACTCAAATGGAAATCAAAATGACTGGGTTGGCACCTTCAACATCGATGATGCTGGTAATTCAGGCTTCTATTTGGCTCCAGGCACATACCTAGTCCAGATCGCAGGTCCCAATGCCAGCGGAAGCCAGGTTCCCACCTTTAGCAATACAAATTATTCCCTTACAGTGACTTCACAAAGCGTGGCTTTAGTGAAAGGAAACTTCGGAGATAACGGAGCCGCAGTTTCTGCTGGTAGCAATGGTTTCTTCCCAACGACATATACAGTCGCCAACTTTGTTGGAAAAATCGAAGATAGCTCTGGCGCTGAATTCAATCTTTCAGGCAACCAGAGTTTTTGTGAACATTTACAACAACAAGACAATCAGGGTAACTGGAATGACATTTGGTCAACTCAGACTTGTCCTCAGCTATCTGTTTACGGGATGACTATCCCAGGAGCAGGCACGTGGCGTGTAGCGATCCAGCCAAATGGGGTTTCAGGTTATACAACTTCATTTACGGGGAACGTGGTAGCCACTCAATCTGGTGGCTCTCTCAACCTGGCCTACGCCGGAGGTGCAACTACTTTACTGGTAAATCATGACATTCGAATGGATGTCCCAAATCTATTCTTGAATATTATTGATCCGAGTTCAAGTACTCCGAATACACCATTGACCAACGGCGGAGGCAATATCAATCTTGTAGACAATGGTCAGCAATCTCAATTCTTGAATTTTGGAATCGATCCTAATAATCCTGGTGAGACGGCAAAATTGCCTGACGGAACTTACTACCTTTATATCAGTCCCGATCAAGCGAATACGCAGCTAGCACCGAATACGTACACGGTTGTGGTTAGTTCGGGAGCAATTTCTATGTATGAAGGTCAAGGAACCACTGGTTCACCAGTTCTACCCAATTCGAACCACGTGTTTACGGTTTCCCCATCACTCGGAAACGTTTCTGGAACATTTTTAGTAAATGGAAACCCGCCACCAAATACAAATACACAAAATGTCTCGGCTTGTGATCAATATTTGGTAAATGGCAATTGGCAATGGGGAACATGCACAGGTATTTCAAGCTCTAATGGCGCTTTTGCCCTATCCGTCAATATCAACGGCACTCACAGGTTGATATTCCAGCCAAATGGTGTGAACGGAATTGCAAATACCTATTCCGACCAGTTTGTTGTTTCAGGCAACGGAAGTTCCATCACACATGCAAATGCGAGTGCCGCTACCCTGAATTTGGGCACGATTGCGGCCGCACAACCAACACTTTCAGTCCAAATAACAGCAGGTGGCCAAGTCCAGCAGAATGCTGGCGTCGAAGTTCGTCAGGACAACCAATGGATCGAGTGGGATAACACGGGGAATAGTGGAACAACTGGAATTAGCTTTGCCGCTGCGGGTACCTATCAATTTATCGTGCACCCCGCTGTTTCGGGGGCATACACCACGAAGACTTACACAGTTGTCGTAACTGGAACCCCTGGCAGCCTCACTGCCTCGATCACTGGGGTTACTCCAACAGGATCAACTTACGTTCTACCGCTAGCCGCAGCAACTCTTAGTGGTTTAGTCGAACAGCCTAACGGCGCGAAAGTTTGGAATGCTCAAGTGATGGCAACTGATTTGGCGACAAATCAGGATATTTGGCAGAACAGCGTTCAAACCTTTAGTGACGGTTCTTGGTCGATGTCGTTACCAGCTGGCACATACAACATACGGGCAATTGCACCGTATGGTGTTACACAGTTCAGCGATTCACAGGAACTGGGAATCGTTACAGTGGACAGTTCGGGAAATGTCACCCTCAGTGGCGATCTGCATTCAGGCGATTTTGCCAATGCAACACCTACACAAATTATACTCAAGTTGCAGCATCCGTATTGGAGCGGAACCGTTAAAGATCCAGGAATCAATGGAGCTGCACCTACTCCAGATGCAAACGCATCTGTTTGCTTGAACCTTCAGAATTCAGGCTACTGTGCGAACACGGACTCAAGTGGCAACTGGTCGATGTCCAAGCCTCTTGGATTTACGGACTTTGATGCAAATTCTTCTCTCCAAGCACGACCAAATGGCACCAGCCAATTCGCTGAGACAATCTTTAATGGCAAGAGTGCAATTGTTGGTTCTGGTTTTGCTACTGGCGGCGGAAGCGGAATCAATATCACCCTGCAACAACCTAACTTCGTTGTGAGTTTGAATGATGCTGGAAATATTGCTGCTTCAAACCTTTGGGTTAACGTGTCTCCGATTAACGGAGGTCCGCAAATAGCGGGTGGACTAACTGGTTCGGATGGAAAAGTGAACCTATTTGTGGATCCAAGCTACCTTTCAAACGGAGTAAATATTTACGTTGACGTAACGGGAAATTCGAGCATCTCAAATGTCTACGGGCAAACCAATAAAACGATGAGTAGCGCGGCATTGACAGCAGATACCGATGGAAATGGCCTTGTTACAGTTCCTGTAACTCTCGTTGCCCCGAATATTCGAGGTCAACTCAATTACGCAAATGGAACTTCGGCTGGAAACACCAACGTCGATTTGTTTAATGCTACGACTCAGCAATGGGTAACAAATGGATTTGTTAGTCCAACTGGAAGCTTTACATTGAATGCTCCAGGAACAGGTGCTCCAATCACCTACACGCTGACGGTGAGAGCTCCTAATAATTCATCAATCCCTGCTGCTGGGCATTCTTATACAGTCAGTGTTGATGGCTCTGGAAATATCTCGTCTATCACAGATCCACTCCAAGGAAATTCTGCTCTGACAGCTACTAATTCGATTTACACCTTCTCCCTAGTTGCTCCTTCTGTAACGGGTGTTATTACTAACAAGTCTGGGAGCATGACCATTCAGAACAGTTGGGTTCAACCAACTGGTCCTGGTCAAGAAGGAAGTAACTCTGATAGCAACGGCAAATTTGCCCTCGCTCTTCCTGACGGTACGTGGCAAATTCAAGCCAATGTTCCCTATGGTGATTCAAGCAATGCACCTTCTGCAGTCTGCACATTGACTGTTTCTGGTGGGGCAACCACAGCAGCTGCTGGAACTGGTTGTGCCTTCAATAACGGTTCGATCACTTTGACCCTGCAGGAGCCAAATTTGGCTGTTACGTTGCTAGATAGCAGCGGACACCCAATCGTTGGCGGAAATGTATCGGCAGATGCTCAGAGTTGGCATTCAAATTCCCAAACTGATGCAGCCGGCACAGCGCACATCTACGTTGATTGGGATGCAATCAAATCAAGCAATGGAATCACGTCAGGACCTGTAGATTTCCACCTTGGTTTGCACCCTGCTTTTGGATCAACTACGAGTATCAATCTCGATTGTGATTCAATGGGTAACCTAATAGCTGGCTGCCCGGCAATACAGTCGCTTAATGGTGCATTTACAAACACGCAGCTCACCGTAACGTTGCCATCTCCTAACACGCACTTCACTGTCTTGGAAACGACGACCGGAACAGTTGCCGAACCAAACGGATGGGCGCAACTGTTGTTGCTCAATAATGGCTACATCAGTGGCAATGTCGGATCTTCTAATACTGATGCCAACGGTCAAGCTGTATTTAATGTAACCAATCCAAGTGATACTTCGGTTAAGTACGCTGTTCAAGTAAACCCATCGTGGAGCGATACAACTTATGCCCCAACTCTCTATACGAACAGTGGAGCTGGTTACACTTATTCCCAAATTAACGGTGCAAGTTTTACGTTAGGTTCACCAAATCTCACTGTTATAAGCAAAGCGAAAAATGGAACGTCTGCAAACCTTGGTGGTTGGGTGTGTGCCGAATACTTTAACGGCAATACGGGATACACAACTTCTTGGATCACTTGCCAAGGACTTAACCAGAACGGTGCAGCAAAAATGTTGCTTCCTTCGACCACAGGTACTCAAGATCAGCAATACATTCGGCTTACCTTCAACTCAGGCGATGCATCCTTCGGAGCTACAACCAGTTGCACTGTTGTCGTAACAAATGGCGTAGTGCAGGGTTCTGGACTGCAAGGCACATCGTGTTCTGTTAGTGGCGGATCGATAACTGAAAATCTTTCTGCCGGCAATGTCCAAGGTCGAATAATTCGACAGGACACGAGCGCGGCCGTCGTAGGCGCGATTGTAAAAGCGACAGTTCATGGCCTTACTGGAGCAGCAGCTGAAGCCTCGGCAATCATGACGTCTACTGACATAAATGGAAATTTCGGATTACAACTCGATCCAAGTATGCCATGGGATCTGAAAGTAATTCCTGTCCATATAACTGGTCTCCACGACCTAGAAACCATGACCGTGGAGTCAAACACCGCTACTTCAACTGGAAATGGAGTTCAGCCACCTCAAAATGGTCAGCAACCGTTTGTATTTGCCCAACCATTTGTATTGGTGCTTAAGCCATGAAGAATAAACTCATAATTAGTGCTACTGGTCTGGCACTTGCATTTATTGGACTTGCACCAGCTCATGCCAGCGTGACAGTACCTACCTTTACAGTTTCTTCAGGGGTTGCCCCGGGCTCGGGCTCCGCGATCACTTCCTCATCTGTCATTTTGGCGGGTACCAAGAATTTAGGGGACACCCTGGCCTACACGATTGCTGTCCAAACGGGTTCTAGTACGCCAACGCTGATTACTTTTGCCCCTTCAGCTTCGGCAACCACGTGGTCAAAGACAGTTGTTGGTCTAACAGGTGGTACTACCTATAGCTTTACTGTTACTGCTACCGATACCACGTCAGGTGACTATGCAGTATCGCAAGCAGCAACATTCGCGGCTCAGTCTGTTCCTGATGTACCAACTGCTCTGACTGCAGTGAGCGTTAAAAACGGGATTAATCTCGGTTGGACTCCACCAGGAAACACAGGTGGAGTTCCTCTTACTGGTTATACCCTGGCAGATAATAAAGGAGACTCTCCTATTTCCATCCCTGGCACTGCTACTTCGTATGCAGTAACTGGGTTGAGTGCTGGTGCAGCTTTAACTTATACGCTCACTGCAAACAATATTGTCGGAAGTGCATCTGTCGTTTCATTCAACCCCACGACAGTTTCTTCGGTTCCGGGTGCTCCTGACCAACCTACGGCAACAGCCAGCGGCTCGGACATTACGGTTACGTGGTCCGCTCCGGCAATAACAGGCGGATCAGCGGTCACCGGCTATTCAGTCACATTGACAAGCTCTACTGGTGCAACTGATGCAGATTCACCTTATATTTCAACTCAACCAACTCCTACCACCTACACCTTCCACTCAGTACCTGCAGGAAGTTGGACTGCCACGGTGGCAGCAACTAATGGAATTGGAACAGGTTTACCATCAGCTGCTAGCAGTGCGATAGTTATCGCAGGATCGAGCAGCAGCAATAGCACCTCTACAACTTCTAACAGCTCAAGCAGTGGCACTTCTTCAAGTAGCAGTAGTTCTTCAACTTCGAGTAGCACCTCGACGAGTACAACTACCTCGTCAAACAGCACCTCAAACAGTTCGGGTGGCGGATCTACCTATGTACCTCCAGCACCACCGGTTGTTGTCGTACCACCTAAAGCCGATTCCAATACGGCTCCACTTGCGCCTACTCCAACACCGCAGACAACTCCTCCGCCAGTTACCTCCACTACGACCCCATCTCCAAATCCTCCTTCTTCCACGGTTGTTCAAGTGCCAACTGATAATGGTTCTCCAGCGGTCTCGCTACCTGTAGTAACCAAGGTTTTAGCAACAGGAATCACAGAATATTCAAATAAAGTGACAGCAGGAGAAAGCACTTCGGTGGTTTCAAAACCTGCTACTTCCATTACTTCTGCGCCACTGGTTGCTGTCGTTGCAGGAAAGCCCGTGGCAACAAATGTGAAGGCACTTCCTAAATCACAGGCCATTGCTGCTTCAATTGTGATCGCAGGGAAATCAGTTTCGCTTGGCTCTTTTAAAACTACATCGAGCGGCTCGCTTGAGTTGCCAGGACTCAATCTCAAAAAACCTGGAACCTACATAGTTGCATTGAAAACTTCAAAAGGAACCACTTACTTTGTGAAGTTGGTAGTCAAAGCTAAGAAATAGTAATCCACTTACAAGTCTCCCTCAGCGTTGTCGTGGGAGACTTGTAAGTGATTGATTCCTGAAGACTTCGTAATACGCTTCGATTGTGAAAATTCAAATCCCGCAGCGCAAACTCGGTCCCTTCTCTGTCTCTGCAATCGGTATGGGGTGTATGCCGCTCTCATTCCCGCACGATCGCAATCCTGATTTAATCAATCAGCCTGATGTAGCAATCGCTACCATCCATGCTGCGCTCGATGCGGGTATTACATTGCTCGATACAGCT
>Ga0164296_1003027_pt1 | contig 16158 bp, 16 predicted proteins | sample GEODES057metaG_FD_113533 | JGI IMG/M metagenome (GOLD analysis project Ga0164296, IMG submission 113533) | Dystrophic lake water microbial communities from Trout Bog Lake, Wisconsin, USA - GEODES057 metaG | ecosystem: Environmental > Aquatic > Freshwater > Lake | place: USA: Trout Bog Lake... | reverse complement strand
TTCATCTATTTTAAAGCTTACTTAGAGAACGCATTATTTTTGATTTAAATAGCAATTTCCATTGAATAATTGCTTTTCAACAGTATTAGCAAACTTTAACAATAGCTTTTCATGAAAAGGTTTTGCAATAACTTGGACACTTACTGGCCTGCCATAGGAATCATCTCCAATGGGAAAGCTAATAGAAGGCAATCCTAGTAAATTGATAAATCCCATAAACTGGAACAAGGCCAAGTATTTTTCCCTAGAAAAATTAGGATGCCCAATTTCTACCTCTGTCCAAAGAGGAATAGAGCTTCCCACGCAGGGCAAAACGATTAAATCTGTATTACTAAAGTAATCAGCTAAAAACTTCTCCAGCCTAGTTGTTTGTTGAGTAATAACATCTTGATATTGCTCTGTAGAAATTCGTTTAGCAAGTTTACCTACTGATTTAAGGCCCATTGGACAGTCATCAGCATTAATTTGGGTCTGATATTGTTGATAAATCTCATGAGCCATGACAATATCTGCTGCATTTTTTAGTTCTTCGAATTCAGTAATATCGATAGCTTGCGAGATATTGAGTTGACTTAAAAATTGCTCAATTAGAGTTTTTACTTCAGGACTGATTAATTCTTGGGGGAGCCAATAGCAAATTTTTTCATTAGTATTTTCTCCCACATTAATCAGTTGATGTTGGCTGACAACATCTAATATGCAATCAATATCCTCGGCATACCGACCTAATAGGCCAACAGTATCTAGTGTTTTAGCTAAGGGACATACTCCCTCAAGGCTAATTAAGTCTCTGGTAGTTTTAAGTCCTGTGATTCCGCAGGTAGCGGAAGGAATCCTTACTGAGCCACTTGTATCAGTTCCAAGAGAAACATAAGTCATGTGCGATGCAACTGCTACAGCACTTCCACTTGAAGATCCGCCCACTGCTAGAGCAGCATCGATAGGATTGATACATCTTGAAAAATTTGGATTTTGTGATGTAGCTCCACAAGCATAAGGGGCCATCACTAAGCTTGATGAAATTTGGGCACCAGCATCATTGAGCGCTTCTATTACTTTTGCGTTTTTCGTTTCAGAACTTACTTGCCCTGAATGATTTCCAAAGCCTGGTAATCGACCGTTAAGATTAAAAATATCTTTGTGAGATAGCGCAATTCCTTGTAGTGGGCCTGTCAGAAGATCTGTACTTGGGAAAACCTCAACAATATGTTGGTATTGATTTTTAACTGCATATATTTTTTGTAATTGTTGTTCAAGAGCAATTACTGGATCAATAAATCCACGTGCAATTCCTGATTGAAGATCCGTTAAGCGTTTTGGAAGGTGCATCAAATTAAAAGATTTTTAACGCATTGTAAAAGGATTTGCACTTTGTGCACCAGTATTTATCCAAACACACTTAGTTTGTAAGTAGGATTGAATTGCTTCCATGCCATTTTCTCTTCCAAGTCCAGATTCTTTAAACCCACCAAAGGGAGCCATATAACTAACAGCGCGGTAAGTATTAACCCAAACAGTCCCTGATTGTATTTTTTCTGACATACGAAAGGCTCGACCAATATCACTCGTCCATACTCCAGCACCTAGACCGAATTTGGAATCATTAGCAATTTGAATAGCTTCTTCTTCATCCTTAAAGCGGATTATTGAAAGTACCGGACCAAAAACCTCTTCTTGAGCAATACGCATATTGTTAGTTACTTTGCCAAATATGGTTGGTTCAATAAACCATCCATCAACACATTCAGGCCGGGTTGCCGCTTGACCACCTAACAATAATTCAGCGCCTTCATTTTTTGCAATATCAATATATGAGAGTATTTTTTCAAATTGAGGCCTTGTTGTTACAGGTCCAATTTGTGTCTCAGCACTCATAGGGTCGCCCATTTTTGCAGTTCTTGAAAGGGTGACTAGTTTAGCGACAAGCTCATCGTAAATAGAGTCTTGAACTAGTAGTCTTGATCCTGCGATACACGTCTGTCCTGTTGCAGCAAAAATTCCAGCTACAGCTCCATTGACAGCATCATCTAGATTCGCATCTTCAAAAATAATATTTGGGGATTTTCCACCTAGTTCAAGGCTGACGTGTTTTAGGTGAGCAGCAGCTTGCTGGTTGATAAATTTGCCAGTTGAATCTGAACCTGTAAATGTAATTTTTTTGGTTAAAGGATGTTCAACGAGACTTGAACCTGTTTCTTTACCAAATCCAGTAACTACATTAACCACGCCTGGTGGAAACCCAGCTTCTTCAAATAGTTTCACAAAATGTAGAATAGAAACAGATGTAAATTCAGAGGGTTTAATAACTACGGTACAACCTGCAGCTAAAGCTGGGGCAATTTTCCAAGCTGTTAGCATGATAGGCGAATTCCAAGGAGTAATAACTGCCACTACTCCTAAAGGCTCTTTTCTTGTAAAGCTAAAGAAACCTTTTTTATCAAGAGGTATAACGGTTCCTTCTATTTTGTCTGCAAGGCCTCCATAGTAATAGAACCACTGGGGGACATAATTTAGTTGACCAAACATTTCTGCAAATAATTTACCATTATCTTGAACTTCAATGCTTGCTAACTCTTTGGCATCACGTGCAATTAAAGTCCCCAATTTATGGAGTAATAATCCTCTTTGAGAAGAAGTCATACTCGCCCATGGACCTTCAGTAAATGCTTTGTGTGCGGATTTTACGGCTTGATCAACATCTTCTGTGTTAGCTTGCGCAACTTGTGCCCAGACCCTTCCTGTGAAGGGATTATAAGTATCAAAATATTTACCTGATTTTGGGGGAGTAAATTTACCATCAATAAATAAGTCGTAATTTTTCATTCTACTAATTTGAGTTTGTTTTAAGTAAAGATTGCGATGCCTGATTAACTGCAGCGATTATTTCCGGATAAGTGCCACATCTACAAAGATTTCCAGCAAAAAAATCTCGAATTTCTTTTTCTGTAGGATTGGGATTTAGGTCTAGTAAATGTTTTGTCATTATCACAAAACCTGGCGTGCAGAAACCGCATTGAAAAGCCCCTTGGTCTATAAAAGCCTGCTGTATTGGATGTAAAGGCTCATTAAGACCACTCAGTCCTTCAACGGTTTCAACAGATTTACCATCGAGCATTACAGCAGGCATTAAGCACCCGGAAACTGCAAGATTATCGACTAGTACTGTACATGCACCGCAAAGACCTTGCCCACAACTTTCTCTGGCACCCTTTAATTGGAATTGATTAAGAAGTTCAATAACATTCACATTGCTTTGCACTTCAACTTCTATATTCGTGCCATTGAGTTTGAATTGAATTAATTGGGTAGTATTCATAGGTCATTTACCCTGTAGTTTTATTTTGAATAGCCTGAAATACTTTTTCAGGAGTTATTGGAAGACTTGTGATTCGTACTCCTACCGCATCATAAATAGCATTTGCAACAGCTGGTGAAACACCAAATGTGCCACTCTCGCCAATACCTTTTGCCCCATAAGGACCTTGATCATGGCTAGAACTTACGCAAATATTTTCCATTACAAAATTAACATCATGAATGCCTGGAATCTTGTAATCTGCAAATGAACCATTCGTGAGTTGTCCTTCATCAAACACCATTTCTTCGCTAAAAGTAAATCCACACTGCATAATTGCAGCTCCTGAAATTTGCGTATGGGCAATTTTCGGATTGACTAGATCACCAGCATCAACAACATTGATCATCTTATGAATACGAACGTGTCCAGTTTCTGTATCAACCTCTAATTCAACACCGGTTGCAGCAACCATCCAGAAAGGAGTCACATTAGTAGATGCTCCCGTATTTAAATCTGTGGGAATGTAAGAGGGCTTGTAACTTCCAAACCCAACTACAGTCCCTGCTTGCATTCCATAAGTTTTTTGTAAGATGACGCTTGGCGCATGTGTTTCACTTTCATTTAAGCCTGCTTGAATCGCCATTTGACGAAGTTTCTTTAACGCATCTTCAGCGGCTAGTTTTACAGCATTGCCCATATGAAAGGTTGATCGTGAGCCGAGTGTTCCCATGTCATAAGGTGTTATGTCTGTATCAGGCCTTATGACTTTGACTACCTCAGTTGGAATGCCTAAGGTTTGAGCAGCAATTTGTGCCATAGCAGTATCAGAGCCTTGGCCAATATCTACAGTACTCATTGCTAAAAGGCAACTTCCATCACCATTAATCGTCAATATTGCGGTAGAAGTCGTGGGGGAAACTGAAGCCTTAAAGCCAATAGCAATACCCCGTCCTTTACGGATATGTCCAATACCCTTTTCGATTGGTGTCGTCCAGTTCATTTTTTTGGAAAGGGTTTCAAGAACCAATTCTGACTCCATATGTTGAATGACGGTGCCAGTGGCTTGTTTTAAACCATTAACAAGCAAATTCATTTTTCTGAATTCGATTGGGTCCTTATTTAATTCATTAGCAATCATATCGGTATGAGACTCGTAAGCCCAAACTAATTGAGGAATTCCGAAACCTCTTAATGCTCCTGCTGGAGGACGATTCGTGTAGATTTCGTAAGAGTCGATACTGACGTTATCAATATTGTAAGGACCTGCAGCTGTAAAACCTGATTTTTGAGCAACTCTTGGTCCAATATCTGCATATGCACCACCATTCCAATACACTTTACAGTCCCTAGCTAAGATCTTTCCTGAAGCATCTAGGGCGCTTTTAATCTTGAAAGTTGTAGCATGTTTACTTATGGTGTAAAACTGCTCTTCCATTGTTAAGGACACTTTGATTGGCCGTTTCAGAATCAGAGCAACAGCAGTCACAAGCGCTTCTAATTTGATATAGACCTTTGCGCCGTAACCGCCTCCTAAATGTGCACTTTTAACACGAACTTGATTCTCACGCCAACCTAATAAACGTGCAATTTCGAGCCGTACAAATGAAGGCATTTGGGTAGCACTGTGAATCGTAATCATTTGATCACCGGGAACTGCGATAGAAACCATGGGCTCCAATGGAGTATGCATAGCTTGTTGAGTTGTAAACGTATGCTCGAAAACATGAGTGGCATCAGAGAAAATAGTTTCATCTGAGCCATACCTTAAATGGTAGTCTAAAGCAATGTTTGTATTTTTTCTTCCGATAAGGTGCTTTAAATCAGGGAATGTTCCCGAGGGCTTAAGTTCATCATGAACAATAGCTTCAGAACTTAATGCTTCGATTTCATCAAAAACAGCATCCAACTCTTCATAATCGACTTCAATTAGTTGGCAAGCCGCTTCAGCAATGTGTGGACTATGAGAAAGTACAATCGCAACTGGTTCACCGATAAAGTGAACTTTTTCCAAAGCTAAGATCGGTTGATCTAAAAATGCCGGACCATAGTAAGGTGATGGAATCAGTTGTTTAATATCTTCACCACAAATTACAGCGTGAACTCCGGGATACGACTTTGCATTTTCAGTATGAATTTTTAAAAGCTTTCCATGCGCAATAGTGCTCCTAAAAATTTTCCCATAAAGCATGCCTGGCACGGTGAAGTGATGAATATATTCAGCAGTACCCGATACTTTTTGTTTTGCTTCGATCCTAGGAATTGATCGACCAAATTCTGAAGTTTGTGTTGTCATTGTTGAGCCTTTTCAGATAAGCATTTTTGTATTCCACGATGGACATTAATTTTGATAAGTTGGCGCTTATAGGATGCTGACCCTCTTGCGTCATCATCTAGTTCAATTGAGTCCACTGCCATTTCTCTAGCTTCAAGTAAAAGAGCTTCGCTTGGCACTTTCCCATGAAGAAAATTTTCTACAGATGACAGTCGAGTCGGTTTTTCAACAACAGCGCTTAAAACAATTCTTGGAGAATCAATCGCTTCGTCCTTGATGCCAATATTCATGGCAACACCTAGTGTGGGCCAGTCATCAACAACGCGAGTAGTACATTTGATATAGGCACAATGACGTCCCTTAATCGACGGAACTGTTACTGAATGAATAATTTCATTCGTATTTAATTTCGTTGTGTAATAGCCTGCATAAAAATTTTCAATCGGAATTTGTCGGTTACCTTCTTTGCTTTTTACATTGATTGTGGCATTTAAAGCTGTTAGTAAAGGTGGCAAATCCATATGTGGGTCACCATGAGCTAAAGCACCTCCAACACGAGCAACATTTCGTACCCGAACATTTGCCAAATGCTTCATTGTTGAAGAAATTACTTGAAAAGTGCTATTTATAACTGGTGAGTGTTCTAGGTCACTAAGACTCGTCATCGCTAAGATTTCTAGATTGCCATTGTCTTGCAAATGAATGCCTTTGAAGTCTGAAATTTTATCAAGACTAACTAGACCCTTTGGCTCGTATATGCCTGATTTCATCATGAGCATTAAACCAGTACCACCGGACATGGGTTTAGTTAGAGCATCATCATTTTGTAAAAAAGTGAGAGCTTCATTTAATGATTGAGGTTGATGTATTTCAAATGGTTTCATATTTAGCCTTTAATAAGAGCTACACAAAAGCAGCTTGAAGATTTTTTGCAAATTGTTGTTCCAACTCTTTTGTTTTGGATCTTAGAACGGGTTGCCCCATACTGCCAAGTTTGCCAGTTAGTTTCAAATCAATTGAATATTGAATAGTGGTTTGATCATTATCTTGTAAAAGTTTTGCTGATGAAATTGCTTGTAATCTTCCAACAATACCAATGGGTGTACCTTCTGTCTTTGCAGTGATTTTTTCTGGAAAGATATTTTCTGTTATCTCTACTTCGACTTGAAACTTGAATTGAATGTATGCAACTTTAGTCGTTAGTGTTGCCTTGTAACAGTTCTCATTGATTTTTTCAAGATTACCAACACCTTCAATACATGAAGCAAAAAAAGGAATGTCATTTAATTTTTCAAACACTGCCTCACGGGGCGCATTTACTTTTATTTCACCTGAAAGAATCATATATATTGGATTTTAGAATTAAGAAGTCTATACCCTTGAGTTGGTTATCGCTCATATTCTATGGAAATAAAGTGTTCAAGTCTAATGCTTAAAACTCAGGCTTGCCTATCTAAATCAGGCATAACGATAAAACCTAGGGTAAACGATTACTCAACCCAAGAGGCGCCTGGCCATTTATGCTCATCAACAGATTCATGAATAATGAGTTTTAACTGTTCCACCACCTTCCGAACTGCTAGCGACGGTTTTCGAGTGACCGATAGAGCTAATACAATTTGCCGGTTGATTTCTGGATCAGTTATGGGTGCTGCTGTGAGCTTATTATTTTTAATATCATCAAAAACAACTAATCCCGGGAGAATTGTATATCCGACATTGGCTTGAACGAGACTTTTTTGCGTATTCATCGAATTTGTTTCAGCAATAATATCGAGTTCAATCCCTGAAACTGCACAGGCATGATCCAAGAGCGTTCTTAATCCATGAGGATGCGTAGGCATAATGAAAGAGTGTGCTTTTAGGTCACGAAGAGATTCTGCTTTATCCAGCCTGAGAGTTGTATTTGGGGGTCCTACCACATAGAGTTTCTCGTTTAAGAGAGGTGTAATTTCAATGGATGGAGATGGTTTATGGGCATATAGAAGGGCAATATCAAGCTCATCTTTTGCAAGCCATTCTTGTAGGTATCCAACATAACCCACCAAAATTCGGATTGAAAGATTAGGGTACATATCTCGCAAGGAATTAATGAGTTTGCCTGCTAGTAAGTCGCTCACACTGGGTAATAGTCCAACAACCACAGTGCCATTAATTGACTCGGGGGACGACATAATCTCATGTTTGGCTAGTTCGAGTTCCTCTAATGCTCTTTTGGCACGAACGACTAACAAATGCCCAGCATCTGTTAATTGCATTCCATGACCAACGCGTTGAAAAAGAGGAGTACCCAAGTCATCCTCAAGCATTTGAATTTGTCTTGAGAGCGCTGGTTGAACAATATGTAGCTTTTCGGCTGCACGGGTAACACTGCCATACGCAGCAACGGCTAAAAAGGTACGTAATTGTTTTATTTCCAAAAGATACTCCTTTTGTACATGTTTGAATTTTCAAGCTATTTTAAGCTTTGTTTGGGTAAAAACAATAATTATGTCGAAATTGGATACCTTGCCTATTTTTTTTCTATTGGACGAATTCAATGTGTTCGTTAATACTTCAACATATTCAATTTAGGCTAAATATGGACTCAAAAGAACAATCACTGATACATCCATGGAAAGACGAAATCTTTCAAATTTTTAAAAATGGTGGCGTAAGTCAAGTGACTTATGTTCCAGATGCAGGCCATGCACAAGTTATTAATCATGTTTGGGCCGATAAAGATATGCGCGCTATACCTGTTACGACAGAAGAAGAGGGTGTAGCTAGTGTTTGTGGAGCATGGTTGGGGGGTGAAAAAGCTGTATTACTTATGCAGAGCAGTGGCGTAGGTAACTGCGTGAATATGTTCTCACTTATCAATAATTGTCGTTTCCCGTTTTTCACCATAGTAACGATGCGAGGCGAGTGGGCAGAATTTAATCAATGGCAAACGCCGATGGGTCGTGTAACCCAAGAGGCCTTTGAAATGATGGGTATTAACGTTCTTCGGGCAGACCAACCGGAGAGAGTTGGCGAGGTAGTAAGTGCAGGCTTTGATGCTGCATTTCAAGGAGGAGACGCAGTAGCAATTTTATTATCACAAAGTTTAATTGGTCGTAAGAAATGGGGTGTTAAATGAATACGTCATCATCTCATCATGGAGAAATTGATCGTCGGGTATTTGTAAAAAAATTAATAGAAGCATGTCCCGACGCATTAGTTATCACTGGTCTAGGTTCACCTTCATATGATGCATATGCAGCAGGTGATAGAGATCGCAATTTTTATCTTTGGGGTGCTATGGGGGGGGCGGCGGCAATGGGTATCGGTTTAGCCATTGCTCAACCAAAAGAGTCAGTTTTAGTTATTACTGGTGATGGTGAACAATTAATGGGACTTGGAAGCTTGGCTAGTATTGGAGCTCAAGGTCTCAAAAATTTAACTATAGTTGTTCTTGATAATGGCCACTATGCAGAGACTGGAATGCAAAAAAGTCATACATCACTAGGGACTGATTTGGCTAGTGTAGCCAAGGCTTGTAGTTTAGATTGGGCGATTCATGTTAGGGATTTCTCAGGTATTGATGAGATAGCAAAACATGTTATTGCTAAAAATGGTGCAGGTCTTGCGAACGTATTTATTAAAGCGGAAGAAGCACCAAAAGCTTTACCTGCTAGAGATGGTGTGTATATCAAAAATAGATTTAGAGCATCCTTAGGATTGAAGCCTTTCTAGGCAATTTAAAAATTAGGATATAAATCCTCATGAGAAAATTTAAGGTATTAAAGCAAGTCATATTTTTAATGCCTCTAATTTGCTTTTTATCGACAGCCAATAGTCAGTCTAATTGGCCGAATAAACCCGTTAAGATCGTTGTTCCATGGGCTGCAGGTGGAGTAACTGATACCTTAGCAAGGTTTATCGCAAATAAACTATCTATTAGCTTTAAAAGCCCTTTTATAGTTGAAAATCATCCAGGGGCAGGCGGGATGATTGGATCTGATTTGGTCGCAAAAGCTCAACCAGATGGATACACTCTAGTTGCTTCAGGCATGGCGTCCCATGTGATTACTCCAAATCTTGCAACCCCTACCTTTGACCCTATGAAGAGTTTTACGCACATCGCAAATTTAGGTGGTCCTCCTTTGGTTTTAGTAGTTAATCCAAACTTTAAGGTTAAGGATGTAAAAGATTTAATAGCTATTGCAAATAAGGAGCCTGGCGGTTTAAGTTATGCATCACCAGGGTCTGGGACACACAATAATTTAATGGGTGAGTTATTTAAAATAAAAACGAATACGAATTTAGTTCACATCTCCTATAAGGGAGGAGGCCCAGCTTTGCTAGATTTAATCAGTGGTCATGTTAAGGTTGGATTTTTGACCCTTACCACTGCCTCAACGAATATCAAGGCGGGAAAATTAAATGCTCTAGCAATTACTTCAAGCCAAAGATTAGCGGACTATCCAACGGTTCCAACATTTAGTGAGTTGGGTTACCCATCATTGACGACCTATAATTGGTCTGGATTATCAGGCCCTGCTGGTATGAGCCCTCAGATTGTAAATAGGATCAACGAAGAGGTCATAAAAGCTCTTCGTGAGAAGGATTCTAAAGAGCAATTAGGGAGTGAAGGAATTTCTGATGTAGTAGAAATGTCGCCTGAAGCCTTTACAGCATTTTTTCAAAAAGAGATCTTACTTTGGGCACCAATTGCAAAGTCGATTAACACCAAATTAGGGAACTAAACATGCTCGATATTCGAACCAAAGGATTTTTTATGCGTGTTAAAGAACATTCTATGAATCAACGAAATCTTCGATACAACGATTCTTTAATACTACTCCTAGGACTTCTTTGCTTACCAATGAATTCCTATGCTCAAGCTAATACTGACACGATCAAAATGATTGTTATTACTGCTGCGGGTGGAGCTGCAGATCAAGCAGCAAGAATAGTTTCTGAGAGGCTTGGCCCTGCAATCAATAAAAGTATTGTTGTTGAAAACAAGCCTGGTGCAGGGGGTAACATCGCATCAAAATTCGTGGCGAGTTCAAAGCCCGATGGTTATACATTTCTTATGACCTCTAATAACCATACGATTAATCCATTTATCTATAAAGATGCTGGATATTCGACAACAGTGGATTTATTGCCAGTCGTTCAAGTTGCTAGGGGACCAACTGTTATTGCTGTTAATCCACAAACTCCTATAAATACAATGAAAGAATTAGTGGCAAGTTCTCTTGTAAAACCTATTAGTTACGGATCAATAGGTGTTGGAAGCGCCGCTCATTTAGTTGGTGAGTGTTTAAAGCCAGTTACGGGAGCAAAATTTGAGCATGTTCCTTATAAGGGAGGGGCACCTGCAGTATTTGATGCAGTCGCTGGACATATCCCTCTCGTGATGTCTTCCTTAGCATCGTTGGGACCTTATATTAAGTCAGGTAAATTGAGGGCTATTGCAGTTTCTTCAGCAGAAAGATGGCCTGGATATGCGGATATCCCGACTTTGAATGAATTAGGAATGGGAGAATGTACTTACGATATTTGGTTGGGGATTGTTGCTCCGAAAGGCACTCCATCAGCTATCGTACAAAACATGAATCGTGAAGTAAGCGCAATCTTAAAGACAAAAGAAACACAAGAAAAAATATTAGGAATGGGGTATATGCCGGTAGGTAATACTGTCAAAGAGTTTGAAGATATGGTTCAAAATGATATTAATAAAACTTCAAAAATGATCAAAAGCATGAATGTACAAGTTGAATAAAAAAGAGGATAGAAGAGATGAAAAATAATTGGGTATGGCCAGAGAATAAAAAAATTGCAGTCGTTTTTAATGTGTGTTTGGAAGCCTGGTCAGATGGAAAAGCACCTGGAATAAGTCCAATGGGAAATCCTTTGCCGGCTGGTTATTTAGATAATATGGCAATTTCTTGGGCATCATATGGCCCTAAAAAAGGTATTTATCGTATTTTGGATGGCTTTGCTAAACATGGTGCAAAATCAAGCATGATGGTCAATGGCATTATTGCTGAGAGACATCCTGAAGCTGTTAAAGCTATTGCAGATGGTGGGCATGAGATTCTTTCGCACTCCTATTCGATGGATGTTATTCCAGTAATGTTGTCTGAAGAAGACGAGAAAAAGAATATTGATCGCTGCACAAAATTATTAAGTGAAGCGGCTGGCAAGCCAATTAAAGGTTGGTTAAGTCCTAGAGGAACGCCTAGCGCACACTCAGCAAAGTTTTTAGCTCAGGCGGGATATACATGGCATGGTGATGTATTTGATTCAGATCTTCCTTATGTCCAAGAATTTGATGGAAAGAAAATTGTTGCGATTCCATTAGGAACGGATGTGAATGATATGCCTTTCATGAAATTTGGTAATCCTCCAGAGTTGATGTTGCAATCATTTTTACAAAATCTCGAAATTGCTAGAGAGCAAGATGAGGTTTGTATTATTGATGTGACGAGCCACGCACATATTTTTGGCCGTCCTAGAGGTGCTTATTATTATGAAAAAATTATTCAAGCTGCAGCTAGTGCACAAGATGTTTGGATTGGCACTCGTCTAGAAATCGCCCAACACGTTCTTGCAAATTCATAATGAAAAAATCCAACTCTCTTGACTTAAGAGTATGGCTTGAGCATATTCAGCAGCTCGGTGAGATGGAGGTTTGTAGTGGCGCCAATGTGGATTTAGAGATTGGCGCTGTTAGTCAGCTTAATGTTAAGAAGCAAGATCATAGCGCACTCTTATTTGATGATATTGTTGGTTATCAAAATGGACAACGGGTTTTAACCTGCTCTACAGGGAGTAAAAAAAGATTAGCAAGTATATTGAGACTTCCAAGTCCTGATTCCCATCAAGCGCTTATAGAGTCATTGAGGGATAAGCCAGCGCAGTGGCAAGCTACTGCTGATCAATATCCTCCCGTTACTGTTCAAGATGGACCTGTTTTAGAAAATGTCATGATTGGTAAAGATGTTGACCTTCATCAATTTCCAGCAGTGTTATGGAATTCGAACGATGGTGGGCGGTATATAGGAACCGGATGTTCAGTTGTGACAAAAGATTTAGACTCTGGTTGGGTAAATGTGGGAACTTATCGTGTTATGTTGCATGATAAAAATCGTGTAGGTCTGATGATTATTCCAGGAAAGCATGGTCACATTCAACATAGTAAATACATCGAGGCTAAAAAACCTTTTCCAGTAGTTATTGTATTAGGTGCTGACCCATTGAGTTACTTAATATCAGGTATTGAGATTCCATTTGAGGTTTCTGAATACAACTATATGGGGGCAATCTTAGGTGAGCCTATATCCGTTATTCAAGGTGATATTACAGGTTTACCGTTCCCTAGCGCTTCTGAAATTGTTTTAGAAGGGTGGGTCTATCCTAACGATCAGTTACCTGAAGGACCTTTTGGTGAATTTTTAGGATATTACACATCAGAGGCTTCATTGGCTTCTGTGGTAACTGTCGAGAAAGTATATTTCAGAAATCAACCCATTCTTTTAGGTAGCCCCCCATCAAAGCCCCCGAATGATTATTCATATTCAAAATCGGTGATGCGTTCTGCTTTGTTATTTAATTCAATTGTTGCCTCTGGTGTGCCGAATGTTAAAAGTGTTTGGGCTCATGAGATAGGCGGATCTCGAATGTTTAATGTGATTTCGATTAAACAAAAATATGCTGGACATTCAAGACAAGCTGGACATATTTTAAGCCAATGTGGGGTCGGGGCTTATATGTCAAGGTACTCTATTGTTGTCGATGAAGATATTGATCCTGCGAATTTAAATGAGGTGATGTGGGCAGTTGCGACACGCTCTGATCCAGTTAAAGATATTGACTTTATTCAGAGGGGGGTTGGTTCCCAGAGTGACCCTTTAAGTATTGCAAATCAATCGAAGGCACCATTTGCTTCGAAAGCTATTATTGATGCGTGTCGTCCTTTTGAGCATTTAAAAGATTTTCCACAGGTGGTTGACGTGAGTAAAGATGTTGCCGATTTGGTTAGACAGAAGTGGCCCAATTTATTTTAATAAGATGATATCGAGGAGTAATAGTTATGCCAGCGTATTTAGTTTCATTGATTACAGTAACCAATCCAGAAAAATTTAAGGAGTATGCTGCCTTAACGGCGGCTGCAACTCAAAAATATAATGCTAAATTTGTGACAAGAGGCGGTGGTCTAGAGGTTGTTGAGGGATCTATGCCTCATTCACGTGTCGTCATCTCAGAGTTTAAAGATAAAGAAACAGCGAAAGCCTTTTTTGAATCTCCAGAATATTTATTGGCGAAAGAAAAGCGAATCGGAGCTTGTGACTTTAATGCTTTCATAGTAGAAGGCATCTAGTCTTTATTCTGCTTTTAACCCTATTTTTTTGATCAGAGCTCCGTAACTTGATAGTTGTTTGCGGATAAGTTGGGTGAGCTCATCTGGGGAATTACTCGCAGGATAAAGACCTTGCATTAACATTTTATCTCTTACGTCTTTGTCGAGTAATGCTTTTTTAATCTCAGAGTTTAGTAAATCAATAATTTGTTTTGGAGTTCCTTGAGGAGCCATAAATGCAAACCAAGCAGTAAATTCAAATCCTGGTAGTCCAGATTCAGAAATTGTTGGAATATTAGGAAATTGTGCTAAACGTTGCTGACTTGCCACACCAAGAAATTTTAGTTTGCCTGCCTCCGCAAGATTCTTCAAACTAGAAACAGCAATTAATGCCACATCAACCTCACCACCTGCAACACCTGTAGCTGCTTGCATAATACCTTTATATGGCACATGAGTCATCACAGTATTGGCTTGAGAATTAAAAAGAGCCATTGCTATATGTTGAGGACTACCAGTTCCACCGGATCCATAATTAAGTTTTCCAGGATTTTTCTTTGCGAAGTTAATAAGATCAGCAGCAGAATTTGCGGGACTGGTAGGGGGTACTATTAGACCCAACTCAATTTTTCCTGCAATTGTTATTGATGAAAAGTCTTTTAACGGATCCCATGGAATAGAGGTTTGAATATTGGGCACCATCGTTAGAATACTGTCATTAAAAACTCCGAGGGTATAACCATCTGGAGCTGATTTTGCAACTTTGTCTGCACCTATAGACCCAGCTGCTCCAGGCAATGATTCAATAACAAATTGCATGCCTGTATTTTGAGTAATTTTTTGAGTGATAATTCTAACGCCATTATCAATTGAATTTCCTGCAGCTAATGGAATAATAATATGTATGGGCCTACTAGGATAATTTTGTGGATTATCTAATGCAAATGACAATTTAGACAATAGAAGTAAAAGTATGGTTAGAAGTATTTTTTGATTGAAAAAGTTCATTTTTTTAGAGTGTGCTTTATTGAGCAGTGTAACCACCATCGATCAGAAGGTCAGAACCTGACATAAATTTCGATGCGTCACTTGCAAGGTAAACTGCTGCCATAGCGATTTCATCAGGTTGACCAAGTTTGCCAACTAAATGAAGTGGAGCGAGTTCCTTGCGGGCATTTTCGAAAGTGCCAAAACGCAATAACATCCGATCAGTTTCAATCGCTCCAGGTGATAAGGTATTCGTACGAATGCCTTCAGAAGAATGATCAACAGCCATTGCTCTAGCTAAATTTAATAAACCGCCTTTAACAGCGCAATAGACTGCGCGAGAAGAAGTGCCTACTCTACCCAGTTGCGAAGCAATATGAATAATAGAGCCCCCATTATTCTGGCGCATATGCGGTATGGAATGTTTGCTCATTAAATAAGCACCTGTTAGGTTTACAGAAATAACTTTATTCCATTCTGCTAATTCATAGTCAGCAACTGTTCCACTTGGATCTTTGTAAGCAGCACCATTCAGTAAAACATGCAGCCCAGCATTGAAATGTTTAACAAGTTGGTCAACTCCTTGCTGAACAGAATTTTCACAACTCACATCCACTAAAAGTCCTATCGCTGTACCGCCAGCAGCGTTGATTTCAGTAGCAGTTTTTTGTGCATTTTCAAGTTGCAAATCGAAGCATCCCACTTTTGCGCCTGCAGCTGCAAAAGCTAAAGCAATTGCTTTACCAATTCCTTGACCAGCACCCGTTACGATTGCAACTTTATTATCTAGTGAATAGTTATTTAAATATGGATGCATGCTCAATTCCTTTGAGTGGATTAATTGCCTAGGTACGCCTCTTTTATTTTGGGGTCATTAATGAGATCTTTGCAATCGCCGCTCATTAAAATTTGTCCAGTTTGTAAGACATAAGCACGCGATGCTGTCGATAATGCATAGCGGGCATTTTGCTCTACAAGAAGAACACTGGTCCCCTCAGCATTTATTTGCTGAATTGTTCTAAAAATATCTTGAACAATAATAGGTGCAAGTCCAAGAGATGGTTCATCCATACAAAGAAGTCGCGGTTCTGACATTAACGCTCTACCGATCACTAACATTTGTTGTTCACCTCCAGATAAAGTTCCAGCATTTTGCTTTGCACGAACTTTAAGTTTTGGAAACATGGTTACCATTTTCTCAATTAAGGAATTAAATTTTGCACGGTTGTTACGAAATTTATAGCCACCCATTTCTAAGTTTTCCAT
>Ga0164296_1003026_pt1 | contig 16161 bp, 10 predicted proteins | sample GEODES057metaG_FD_113533 | JGI IMG/M metagenome (GOLD analysis project Ga0164296, IMG submission 113533) | Dystrophic lake water microbial communities from Trout Bog Lake, Wisconsin, USA - GEODES057 metaG | ecosystem: Environmental > Aquatic > Freshwater > Lake | place: USA: Trout Bog Lake... | reverse complement strand
TGATGGTAAACCAGCAAAGGTCCAACTCAGAGCGATTATGGGCCAAAGAATTTTAGTGCGGTTGCTTTGAACAACCTTTTTTGTAGTGCTAGGAGGACATTCCATAACACTTCTAATCTAGGTGGCCCATGGCTACCATTCATGTTGCGGCAAAATATGTCACATTAAGTTCAAGGAGCAACTGCACTGAGTAATCCATTGCAAAGTCAAAGTCAGTTTTCAGTAGCTTTGCGCCAAGCCAGAAAGGGTGCAGGGCTATCGCAGACACAACTATCCGAGAAATCCGGTGTTTCAAGACGGACGCTTATCCGTTGGGAGCAAGGGAGTGCCTCTCCTTGGATTCCCGAACTACAAGCAGTGATTCCAGCCCTGGAATTATCCGAAAATGAAGCCTCCTTTCTCATCAAACAACTGGATAGCAGTCGATCCAAACGTACATATGATCACAACCAAAAGGAAATGGTTTTGCTCCTTAAGATCGCCCGACTTCGCTCAGGACGAACCATGGAGTCCGTTGCCAAAGACCTCCTGTGCGACGCGAGCACAATTAGGCGCTGGGAAAGCGGTCAATACTTCCCTTCAGCCAGGCAACTGAAAGAGCTTGCAAAGTCTTTAGGCATTTTACAGGTCGAATTGGATCTGGTTCAGAGTGATGGCTATCCAGAAATAACCTCTGAAGCTCAATTTCGGACGGCGATCTACGAGCTATCGAATTTTCATGATAAATACAGTGCTGCTCTGCTCGATGCCCGTTACGTCATTCATTTTCATCGGGCCGAATTAAGATCCAATCCAAAATGGAAAGCACACCTAATTGTTGAATATGCTGCCATGCTCGCTTCTTTTGGGCGTTACAGTGAATGTGCCGAATGCTCGCGGATGGCTTTAAAACTTGCTGATGCCAACCCAACTCTTGGAGACACCACATCCATTAGAGCTACCATATCCTTGGCATGGGGATGTATAGGAAGCTCGAGATCTCGCGGTCCGAAGGTTTCGATCAAATACCTCGACCAACTGGATCGTCGCCCCCTAGACTGGCACCTTTTGTCCCTTCGCTGGGATGCGTATGCCGCAGCCTATACTGCCCTTGGCGACTTTGACAGGGCACTTGCGTATTCTGATCGCTCCCTCTCGGCAGCTTCCCACCTCAAATCCAAACTCTCCATGTCCCTCAGCTTTAACCGAGCCTTAATTTTCCTCAAACAGGGGCTTCCATCCGATGCGCTCCAAGCAATTAAGGGGATTTCTGAGGCGTCTCCGTTACAAAGCGTTCAAGAATTCAGAATTCTGGCCGACATCCATGACCAATTGGGTCTCGTAGTAGAATCCCAACATTGGGAGAAGCTGGCAACCCAGATCTCAGAGCAATTTTCGATACCCGCCAGCGTGATTGGCAGAGCCCAATGGATTCATGCCTTGAAATCATAGATGTGCCACTTTTTGAATGTTGCCGCAGTGAGCTATTCCCTACCCCAATATTGATTCTGCTTCGTATGTAACAAATCCCATGAGCGAACTCGTCATCCTGTTCGATAGGTCATCCAATTCACACGACCATCTCGTGAGAACGTTGGAAGACACCCTTAACGAGTTCGGTCTCAGTACGCACGTCGATCGTCATTTGCGAATTAGCGTCGACTGGGCGAGGTCGGTCGATGAAAAAATTCGAAGCGCAAGTGCCGTGATCGCGGTCATCTCACCAGCATCACTCCAAAGTGAAATGCTGCGTTATGAATTGGAAGTTTTGGCTGATGCAAGACTGAAGAATCCAGCGATTCGGTTCATTTGTGTGCCTGTGGCACCCAATGGATTAAAAGACGAAACTTACACAGCCGGGTCAGTTAAAACCTCAACATGGGACACCGACTCCGATATAGCAGTCCTCATTGCCGAGCTCATCGAATTACTACGCCAGCCTGCCAAGCAATCGGTTGCTTCGACAGCTCTTGATACAGCGGGTGGAGCCGTGGGATGGGAGTCTCCTTACTACCTGGAACGAGATGCCGACACAGAATTGAAGCGATGCCTGAATTCGCGTGAACCAACGGTGCTTGTGAAAGGGGCTCGCCAAACAGGAAAGAGTTCGCTCCTCGCACAAGGGGTTCAGTTCTGTCGCGAAAACGGAATATTGCCGCTCGTCACCGACTTTCAACGGATGGGTTCCAACCTCCAGGCCAATGAAAATGAGCTGTATCTTTCCATTGCCCGGAGCATGACCAGGCAATTCCATGCTGTATCCAACTCGCCTTTCGAGTGGACTTGGGAGGATGGATTTACGCCCACATCAAATCTGGATGAGTTCATGATCTCCCTTTTGACCTCGCGCTCTGGACCTATTGTATGGTTTCTTGATGAGGCGGATTGGGTTTTTTCAACTGGATTTGCCGATGGTTTCTTCGCTTTGATTCGGTCATGGCATAACGCACATGCATTATCGACTGATCCGGTATGGCGCAATTTCTCAGTTGTCATTTCTTATGCCACTGAAGCCCACCTGTTCATTCAAGATATCAATCAGTCCCCATTCAACGTCGGAAAGAAGATCAACTTGGCAGGGTTCACACTACGACAAACAGAGGAACTTAATCAACGTTACGGCGAACCTCTGCGCGGAATCGACCAAGTGCATCAACTACAAGATTTGCTTGACGGTCAACCATTTTTGACCCGAACGGCATTCGATTCCTTGGTCAAGTCGCACGGGCATTTGCGGGGCCTTATCGTATCTGCCGACCAGGAAGATGGCCCCTTTGGTGATCATTTACGCCGAATCTTGGTTTCAGTTAGCCAACTGTCAACCGTGCGAAATGCCGTCAAAAAAGTGTTAGATAACCAGTTTGTTGAATCATCTCCAGATGTTGATCGTTTGGTAGCGGCAGGTATCTTGACCAAGAATTCTGTTGGGAATCACCTCATTCGATGCAAACTGTACAGGAGGTACTTGGAACGACACCTGATCTAACTCGCCACTTTTATATCACTGGGGGAACACTCCCCGACACGGCCAGTTGTTATGTAGAACGATCGGCCGATGCCCAACTTGTGCAGGGTGTGATAGCCGGCGACTACGTTTTCACGCTTGATTCTCGCCAGATGGGCAAGTCCTCTCTGTGTATTCGAGCTTTGGTTAAGCTCAATGGACTTGGCTACCGAACCGCATTTCTAGACCTCACCAAATTTGGTGTTCGCAACATCACTCCGGATCAATGGTTCATGGCTATGCTCCGGGAGTTGGGACGGAGCCTGGGGCTGGCCAGCCAGATGCTGGATTATTGGAAGTCCAATTCGGAAATTGCTCCCGTGCAACGATTCTTCGGTGCAATTCAGGAAATTGCCCTGAATTCAATTGAAGGTCGGATCGCCATCTTCATTGACGAAATCGACGTCACGCGATCCCTTCCTTTTGACACGGATGAGTTTTTTGCCGGTATTCGCCAGTGTTATATTGGACGCGCTACAAACCCCGCCCTTAAGCGCCTCACCTTCAGCCTGTTTGGAACCGCATCCCCCAGTGAACTGATTCAAGACACACGCGTATCCCCGTTCAACATTGGACGACGTGTCGAACTCCGTGACTTTCAGCCAGAGGAAGCCAAGGTCTTGGCTGCAGGGTTGCCTGGAAACAAGAAGGAAATCTTACAACGGATCCTATATTGGACAGGGGGACACCCTTACCTTACGCAGCGCCTGTGTCAAGAAGTATCCCAATCCGCATCCACTGATGTTGACGGCATCTGTCGTTCCCTGTTTCTGGAGCGTCGAGCAAAAGAAAGCGACGACAATCTCGCCTTTGTTCGAGATCGACTGCTGAAAGCAGAACTAGATGTTATTGCGATCTTGGATCTTTATGCAGATATCCGTACGGGCAAAAAAGTAAAGGACGACCCTGCCAATCCGATCTGTTCAGTCTTACGCATGGCCGGAATTACCCGCGCGGAGAAAGGAATTCTTCATGTCCGCAACCGAATTTACGCAGACGTATTCGATAGTGCCTGGGTCCAAACTCACCTTCCAGACGCTGAAGAACGAAGGCGAAAGGCTGCCTATTGGACAGGTGTTTTTCGAGCGACCGCGTTGGGCTTTACTGTTCTGATCGCAGTCGGTGCCCTAGCAATCTATGCCTTTAGTCAAGCACGGTTAGCCCGTACAGCTCTGGCTCAAGCAAGAGGCTTAACTCAGAGCTTGCGGAGAACGGAAGGGGACTTGCGCGATGCCCTCAGTAAAACCAACTCTGCACTTAACAACGCGACACAGTCTCAGAAAGAGTCTCGAAGTGCTGCTTCCCAGGCCGAGTACCAACGAGGATTGGCAAAGTTAGCCGCAGGTAAAGCTGCCCAAGAAGCTGCCAACGCGAAGAGTGCGACAAGCTTGGCAAATCAACGATTGAGTCATACCTTGGTTGCTACCGCGTTCCAGCATCTCAATTCCAGTGATCCCGCAGGGGCAATTGCACCTCTCACAAGCGCACTACAGTTAGACCGAAATGATCCCCACCGTGCCCTTATGCATCGCATCAGGCTCGAATATGCTCTTCGAGCCGCTTCCAATCTGAGCCAAATTTGGTCCGGCGATGGAGAAATGCTCGATGCCGATTTCTTGCCCGAAGATACGAATGCTATTACAGCTAACGCTGACGGAAGAATCACGGTTTGGGATAGTCGAACTGGTCATGCAATTGGTCCGGTGATGCGGCAAAGAGGACTAGTATGCGTAGCTATCACTAAAGACAAAAAGACAATCGTGACCGGATCCAACGGCGGGGAAATCATTTTATGGGACATTGCCTCACGGCAACCAAAAAAGACGTTCCACATCACCGGCTCGCTTAAAAAATTGAGCTTTTCAGACGACGGAATGCTACTTGCCGGTGCAACGCGAGTGTTCGGCCCGACTGGCCACACCGACGTCTGGGTATGGAACCTGAGAAGTGGACGAATCATTTCCCATGCTTTCCAAGCCCCAACTGTCGTTCGCTTCACTGCCCTGGCGTTTTCTCCGAGTAACAAAAGGATTGTCATCGGGGCCAGTAACTTTATGGCTTGGAGCGTTGATCTCGGGGACGGATATGGTAATCATTCGATTTCATCCTGCTACAACACGATGCAAGCAACTTTCCTCCATTCAGGGAATGGGCTGGTCATCAATGGTGCCTATCCACCCGGAGCCGCTGGAATCGCTCAAATCTGTCTAGCAACAAGCGGAAGTCTATTGCGTAAATTGTCCACGGTCAGATCTGATGCGGAAGAAGGAACTGCATTGCGCCTAAGCCGCGATGGGGAATCGGTCCTTACCGCAACAGATCATGGGACTTTGCAAGTTTTCTCAGTAAGATCTGGAGCTAGAATCGGCCCAACGATTCGCTCATCAGTCTCTGTAACCGATTGTGATCTCTCACCAGACGGATCATATGCTGCCGTCGCGGGAGCAGACGGCTCTGTAAGAACCTGGAACCTCGAAACGGGAGATCCAGTGGGATCTGTCCTATGGCATCGCCAAGAAGTAACGAAGGTTCGCTTTGATCGATCGGGTACCCGCTTGCTTTCCTGTAGCAAAGATGGATCGGCCAGGTTATGGTCGATTAAAGCGACTGGAATTGAAGAATATGCAACTGATACCACCTCGCTAATCAATCCACAGATCGGTTTTTGGATTACCAAAAACCGGTTTATTGCTTCGGACATGAATAGCATCTATCAATGGAATCCTGACGGAAATTGGGTTCGAGTTTTGGACGGATACCGCTTGTTCTATCCTCGAATTTGGGCACGCCCACAACGAAGAGTCGTTGTGTACCGTCAAAACGCCATCCGGGTCTTTGATTTCAATTCAAACACCTTCATCACGCCATCTCTTCGATGCGCACTTGGGGTGGTCCGAGAACACGCCTATGCAAGCTTGAGTCAAGACGGTCGCTATTTATTCGATCAATTTGATACTCATCGAGCTCAAATTCTTGATTTGGATCATGCTGGAAGACGAGTCTCCACCCTTGAATTGAATGGCCCCATCTCCTTCCTCCAGGTAGGCGACCGAGACGATCGAGTTGGCTATGCAGAACTCGTTTTCGCTCCTCAAACGGACAGGATTGCCGCAATTATGTCCTCCGGACTGATCAATGTCTGGTCATTCGGGTCAGGCAGACTTATCAGGGCAACCCCTTGTGGTTTGGGTAACCGGTACTTGGGGGCATGTCAATCCGGCGAACGGTTCTGTGCATATCAAACCGTTAATGGCATCTGGACAATCCGAATCATAAATGCCAAAGATGGGCGAGTTTGTACCCAAGTGAACGGGTTGAACGGGATGACAGACATCTTGTTCAATCAGCACGGGGATCGAATGATCGAAGAGGTTTCTGGGCGAGTTTGGGATACGACGAAGAACCGAGTCATTAATACTTGCCCCTCTTTGCCCATAGATCATTCAATGGTCGTTACTGTGAATCCTGATGCTTCCTTAGATCATTTCTTCCACCCTATAACACGAAAATTACACCGATTTGACACGGGGGCAGCGATCTCAGCACCTCTAATAGACAGCCCGTCAGCTAATGGCCAGTTTAGTGAGGATGGAAGATACTTGGGAATTTCAACCGACACTTCGATCAAAGCCGTAAACCTACAGACTAAACATTCCTCCGACCTAATCCCCGTTGGATCCAGTTCTATCCCCATGTTTGCCATGAAAGGTCAATTGTTGGCTGGAATTCTTAGAACATACATCGGGTTCTGGGATCCTGAGACCGGTGAGCAAGTTCTACCGAATCTACCTGCTGTAGATGCAATGAGCAGCACCCAGTTCTCTGACGATGGAACCGCTTACGCATGCAAATTGAAGAGTGGTTTTGCCGTGCGAAGGCTTATGGACAGCAACAATACCGATGAACTCTTGGCTCGGGCAACTGATGCACTTTCACTACAGAAGGCAGACTCTAAGACTTGGAACGCTCTTCTTGCAAAACGAACTGGCTTACCATTCACTCAGACCAATCAGGATCACCTTATTGAAACTCGCTTAGAGTCTCCCAAAAGCTATGAAGTTCAAGATGCCATGGGGGACAGTGGTTTGCCAGAAGAAAGCGCCACCTCCTACCTCAACGCAACCAAGGCCGAAGTCGGCGCTGGACTTTGGGAAAATGCCGCTGAATCCATCCGTCGAGCGAAGGCAGCTGGCGCCAATGAACCAGGAGTTCTGTTCTTGGAAGGGAATATTGCCCTTCAACTCGGTAAGTACGGAAAGGCAGAGGAGTCATTTGTCCATTTACTGGCCTCGGAACGGTCAAAATTATCATTGCTCTCGGCTTTCCAAGCTGCGGTAGGCAACCGAGACTATAAGACAGTAGCCCAAGTACTCGACGCAACTTCCAGAGATGAAGCCACATCGTTTCGGTTCCGCAAGAAGTTATGTAGCCTTATCACCCTCGCGGCAACCGGGAACTCGAATTCGGGCCGCCAATTCGAAAGCTATTTAGAGCATTGTCGAACATCTGAAGCAGCAGCATTTGAGGGTCTTGGCTCCCTGTTTGCCCGAACCGCGGCTGACTTGAACGTTTCTCAGGATCGCTGGAGCGAACTGAGAGCAATCGCGCAGGATCAAGAAGTGGGTGACTTGGACGCTCAGACTGCTAAATTCCTCTTAGAATGCAGATTGAACCTGCCAATTAGCGGGCCGGAAATACCTAATGCTCCCGAGACTATTTTCGGAATCGCCTTACGGGCCAAGTCCGATGGCAAAGCAAAGTTCCTAGCGTCACTCAAGGTAGCCCGTACCAAACTGCAGAAAATCATCGTCCAGAACAACTGCAGAACCCTCGATGACACTCTACAAGTTCTTCGGGCACAGATTCTTGGTCGGGAATGCGATCGTTGGATCGCTTCAACTGAACACGCCAGTCCTGCCCACTAGATCGGGCTAGTCTTTGCGGACTCCTTCCAGCTTGAGCATTGCTTCCGCAAAAGCCTTTCCGATCGGTTCCAAGATCTTTGCAGCGCCCAAATAGTGGTATCCCCCGTTTGAGATACCCTTCATGCGCTCGAGTTCTTCCGTGCTGAACTCAGATCGAAACGCTCTTGCACGAAGTTCCTCTCTGCCCTCTTGACTCAGATCTGGACGCTTACGAAAGTCGCGATCTAGCTTGCTATTCAGTCGTTCCTTTCTCTGCTGGAGTGCATCAAGGTCTTCATCCCAATACGGCGCAGTGGGAACCGCAAGGACATTTTTCTTGAATTCGGGAGAGAGAGCGGGTGCTGATTGTGCGATCCTAAAGTTGGACATGGGTGGCTTGGAGTCCCCTTTCAATCCATCAATGCCCATCACTCCAATCACAAATGGAAGTTTCGGAGCATTGAGATCTTTCCTGACGTCTCGAATCAAATCCGCCATCAATTCACGATATTCGGCATAGCCCCCTGGTTGCATCCGGTCGTGGTAAGACCATTCATCGATCATGTCATTGAAACCCTGGAACCAAACAAACCCAGACAGTTTGTAGCCTTGCTTGGGATCATAGTCTGGGTCGACACGCTTAATATCTCCCAAAACCATTCGGATGTGGTCGATCATGTGGTGATAGAAAACGCCACTAGCCGAGGAGATTTTCGCCACTTCTTGATCTGGGTCAAGCTTCCGCTCTTTCCAACGATCTTTGATGTAGTCGCTGAATTTCCTTGATCCTCCACTAGGTGGCCGAAAATCAGTGATCAGACTCCTACCGCCCCAGGCCGTTTTGATCAGCAAGATCGGCTCATTCAGAGCCTTGTTCATCGTAATCCCAAACATGAGTTCTGGGCCAATCTCTTCTTGGGAAGCACCAAATCCAGTGGTTAACTTTCCAGTCTGCTCGATAAGATCGGAATAGCCGTTGCCCGCGCATCCTATAGAAGAAATCCAAATCTTGTCCCACACGATCGGCTTACCGGTCTCATCGCGGATCTCTTTGAGAAGCGGTGCAGTTGTCCGATCTGCTGCCATCGAATCGAGGGTAGTTACGTTGGCATGGCCCTGCATATTGGATTGTCCTGCAAGGATATAGACCCGCAAGGGGTGCTTGTTGGTAACGACAGTGGCAAGGGCAGATCCGCCTAAATGCAATAGGACCAATCCTGTGCCAAATGACTTTGCGAATCGCGATAGGTGTTGCGACAGAAGAACCGCACTCATCATGTAAACCTCGATAAAATCAAAACCTATGACAGTATGATCTCTGGTTACAAAACAGTGAACTTCGGTCTGAGACTACACGGATCATTCGAACTACATCCGGCTAATCGCAAAGTTCGTCGTTTGTCTATCCAAGAAATTTCAACCATACAAACTTGACCAAGAGCTTTAGACTCACTCTCAAAACGTGGAACCTTTTACGCTGATTTTGTCCTCATGATGGTATGAGCCAAGCAATCCATACCAATATCGTCCAACTTACCAAGGAGAACTTCAGACAAGAAGTCCTTGAAAATCCAACTCCAATCTTAATCGACTTTTGGGCTCCATGGTGCGTACCGTGTCGTCTAATGAAGCCAGTTGTGGTGAATGTTGCAGCCAAGCTGGAGGGACAAGTTCGCGTAGCACAACTCAACATTGATGACGAGCAGGAGATCGCCCATGCCTTCAATGTTCGGAGCATTCCGAACTGCACCTTGGTGCAGGAGAAGAATGTTCTTGGGGCATTTGTGGGCCTAATGAGTGCCAAAACGCTGGTAGGTAAAGTCTTAGCGGAACTCCCACAGTAATGAAGAAGTTCGGCCTCAAAGAAGTCTGCAACACCGTATCTCTGCAAATGTCGAGTGATTGAACGATAATAGAGACCAACTCTATGAATTGGTTTAATCGGTTAAATACGTTGCGACATTCCGCCTTTGCTTGTGTCGGAGTGTTGTTTGCCGTCACGAGTTCAGCTCAAACCCCTCCAGTAGCTTGGACACATCGCCCCATTGGATGGACTCACGCGTGCGCTTACTCTCCTGACGGCAAGACCATCGCTATCGGCGGTGACAACGGTGTCCAGTTTTTTGATGCCAAGAGCCAAACCTATATTCGAAGTCTAAACACGTCCAGCTCGAGTATTAGTGGAATTGCATTCTCGCCAGATGGCAAAACTCTCGTAACAGGAGGCACCACTGGAACAGGCATTGGGGTGCTTGACCTTTGGAATGTATCAAATGGGACAATCATTTGGGAATCTAATGCTCAGCTCACTCAACTGGACTGCGTGGCGTTTAGCAAGGACAGCAAGCAAATCTACGAAGGAGGAATATATAAGCCAACGGGTGGATCAACCAATACACAAGGCTTGCTCGGAATCGTTAGTGCTTCAACAGGCAAGCTTCAATCGTTGCTTGCGACTCAAATTGAAGAGGTGCAATCGATCTCGGCGTCGCCTGATGGAAAGACGCTCGTTACGAGTGGTCCTTCTCAAAACGCGCTCATAGAGTTCTGGAATCTGACTTCACAAAAATTGATCAAGCGGTCGGAAGTCACAGCCACATCAATACGCACAACTGACATATCTCCCAACGGGGCATTGCTCGTGTGTGGCGGAATGCTTGCCTCCTCTCCCAACCATGGCGTACTTCAGGTTTGGGACATGAAGACTGCAAGTCTAAAAGCGAATCTATCCACCTCGGGGAACGCGGTTGATTGTGTCAAGTTTTCACCCAACGGTCAGACTCTGGCTTGCGGCATTTCATCGGTTCAAACCAACCTTACTGGAGTTGAGCTTTGGAACATAGGCACCAGCAAACTCATTTCAAACTTTAAGCAGACAGCCAACTTCGAATCCGATGCCATCGCATTTTCCCCTGATGGAACCACTCTCTGCTCTTGTGACATGTCGACATCAAACGGAGTGGTGTATGACAGCGTTGACATCTGGAGTGTGAACAAAAGCTCAATTTCCAGCGTTCTCGATACTGAATGGATGGGTAGCCCTCATGCTGCCGTATTCAGCTCAGATAACAAACTGGTGGCATTTGGCGGCACGGTTACGCCCCCCGGATCCTCATCCTTGTCTGGAAAATTGACAATCGCTGATAGCTTAACGGGTTCTCCATTGGTTGGCATTTCAACACCGTACATGGTGAACACGATTCACTTTTCCCCGGACGGAACTCAAGTTGTTACGGGAGGGGACGTCTTTGCTGCCACTGGGCCATCGCAATTTGAACTTTGGAATCCTTCGACCGGCAAAAAAATTCGGTCAGTGACTACCAAGGCTACAGCAAATGCAGCATGGGCTGATTTCTCTCCTGATGGAACAATTCTTGTAACATCAGGCCAGCATTTGGGTCCAAACTCAACCTCTCAAGGAGTTCTTGAAATCTGGGATACCAAATCAGCCACTCTTCGTCAAACGCTTCCAACCCATGCCACAGGTGGAATAGTCGCGACTGCGTTTGCTCCGAACGGAAGAATGCTTGTTTCTATCGGTAATAACGGCTCTAGCACCACTCCCAGCGGAGTGTTTGAGGCTTGGGACGCCACAACCGGCAATTCGATGCTAGCTCCTTTCAGTGAGTTGATGTTCCCCAAGGCAATTACCTTTTCTCCAGACGGACACACTGTCGCCACAGCCGGAATTCGATACATAGCCAACGGTAACTACACGACTGGCGGCATTGAACTCTGGGACATGAATTCGTTGGGATTCATTGGCTGGCTGCCAATCAACAACGCTTCTCCAGAAATTGACGCAATCAAGTTTTCACCAGACGGTACCAAGCTCTACGCAACGGGAAAAGCAACCACCTTTATCTTCGATGTCGCTTCACTGACCATTGATCAGGCCTTCCCGGCCGTGTACGGAACCGCAATTGATGTTTCAGCAGATGATTCTGGATTGCTCTACACGTCGGCAAGTGTCCTGGTTGGTCACAACCTCCTGATGAATTCACAGGTTGACGTATTTATCAATCCGTCGCCGGCTCCTATCAAGGTGTCATCCGTCACACTCGGTGCATCGCAGGTACTCAGTGGCTCCGTTATTCTGGGAACTGTCACTTTGGAATCTCCCGCACCGAATGGCGGAGTCGTAGTCCCAATATGGAGCAGGAATTCTTTGGCTACCGTCCCAATGAGCATCACGATCCCTGCTGGATCAACAACGGGACAATTTGCTATCACTACTGGCCTTGCCACAAAATCCACTAGCGTGACGATCTACGCTGGATACGGTGCGACAAACAAATCCTCAGTTCTAACCATTAACCCGCCATCGCTTGCTTCCGTCGAATTGAATCCAACCGCGGTAAAGGGTGGTGCAACGAGTGCGCTTACGGTAAAACTTTGGGCTCCGGCTCCTGTTGGTGGAGTCTCAGTCAAACTCGCAAGCGACTCGTCGATTGCTACGATCCCATCAACCGTCACGGTTCCAAGTGGTCAAGATTCGGTCGTAGTCACTGTGACAACTAAAGCCGTGAAACAGGCCTCTGCCGCCACTTTAACAGCCAAATTGGGTGCTTACACCCTGTCGGCAAAACTGACCGTGCAATAGGATCTAGTCTGATTGGCCTTTCAATGATGTTGAGGCTGAATGTTATTCGTGGGTTATCTAGCTTCCCAAACCATTCAGCCACAACTCTTCGACAGGGTAGGAAAGAACCAACGGGAGCAGACAGTAGGGTTACCTTGAGTCACTCCATGTCATCGTCATAACCATTCCACTTCCGTCCCCAGAAAATCCATCTCCAATCAAGCTTGAGTCCTTTGAACATCCGATAGCCATTCATCACCAAGAAGATCCCTGAGAGGACAGAGCCGATCAGGAAGAATACGGTGTCAGACCGAGTGTTGCTTGGAGAGACAGTAAGAATGATTCGAGCGATTCTTCGACTCAATTCCGCATGGGGCGCCGTTATCATGATCATCGGAATGACGACGGCAAAGAGTCCAACAAGACCAAATAGGATTCCAACCAGTTTCTCATTCCCAGTTGCCGGTTCCCAACCATCCATCGACGAACCGCAAATCACGCAGAATGTGCCGGAATTCGCCGACTCATGTTCGTGGATATCTATCTCAGAGCGCAATTCTGGCTGCCGATTATCGGCGGCACAGTCTGGGCAAAATGCCCAGTAATGTTGAATTTCTCGATGGCAGCCTATGCAGTGGCAAACTTGCTTGGGACTATTTGAGTCCATGTTAGGCGTCATTTGCAGGGCCTATAGGTCCACTTAGAACGGGCCAAAGAATTAGAAGTCCTTCTTTACACCCGGATTGGGGGTGTGCATATCAATATTCGCTGTTGGACTCCAAGTTTGTCCCCACTTCATGTGCTTGGAATGGCCATCCGCAAACGAGAAATTGGTTCCACCAAGGTGCCGACTGGTTGCCACCGCACCCGTGAAGGCGTCCATTTCGTCGCCCACTGCACTGGGAACATTCGGATTCAGAGAGTTAAACCAAGGATGATAGATGTCATCGCAGTATTGCGGAACGCCATTGAACATCTCGCTACGACGCTCGGCATACTGAATGCAGTTCGCTGGTGTATCCACACTGGTTTCGGTGATTCCCCAGACATAGTAGGCGTTCACCAAGTAGGAGATGACGTGCGGTCCGCCGATATTGACCACGTCGGGACAGCTGTTGTCAAATGGATTCGGATCGACGGGACATGAGAAAAGCTTCTGCTGAAACATCACGTCTTCTGATGCTTGGCTACCATGGCCAGTGTACGGCAGGATTTTCGCGAAAATCGAGCCATTGTCGGGATTTTCAATACTGCCATCGTAATCATCAATCTGAGGATTGTCGTCCGTCATCTTAGATTGAGGATAAGCTCCATCGTAGTCGGGCAGATAAATCTGGGTTGCCAAGCCAATTTGTCGATTATTGGACAGGCATACCGTGCTTTTGGCCGCTGCCTTGGCTTGTGAGAATACTGGAAATAGGATGGCAGCCAAGATTGCGATGATCGCAATTACTACCAGAAGTTCAATCAGCGTAAATGCCCTAATTTTCATAATGGTTTTCGCCAAACAGTGGCGAGAGACAGGTTAAAGAACATTCTACGCGTGTTTCTCTGGATTTGAGGAGTTTTCGTAAAGAACGCTTACTCACAATGCCTGTCGGCTATGAAGAGTCTTTAGCTCTCCATTTGAGTGGTGCATGATCCAACCACCTGACTCCGCTGCCTTGTGCATGGGGGTTGGATTCATCCACATACAACATGAATACGATCGCCGCGACTACAGCCAGAGCTGCTGCAACCAAAAACATTGATGGCAATCCGAATCGGTCGGCGATCAAACCCATTAATGCTGGCCCAATAGCACCTGCGGTAGCCGTCACCAGGGAGAGCTGGGCTTGGAGCGACCCACGAGTGCGATGATCAGCTTGGTCATTGATGAAAGCAATGGCGACTGCACCGACAATCCCAAAATTCAGACCGTGTAGCGCCTGAGCCCCAAGAACCCACCAAGGGCCCAGTGCGATTGCGTAGATCACCAATCGAAATGGAAGGAGCAAATAGGACAGCGCCAAAACGGGTCGCCTCCCATATTTGTCCGAGTATCGGCCCGAAAATCGCATCACCAGTGCTTCACCAATTACTCCCGGCAGGAATACACAACTTAAAAAGAGGCCTCGACCTCCCAAATGCTGCATGAAGATTGAGATGAAGTTCGTCGCACCATACAACGAGATGATGTAGAGAAAATCCACAGCCAAGAATCGACGAAGGTTCGGATGAATGAGTGCCTTTTTGCTCCGCTCTTCCGCGTGAACGGTCTCAGTATGTTTGGGATCAGGCAACCAATAGGCCAAAACGGTAACGGCAAGAAACAGAAGGGGGCCAATCGTAAAAATCGGATTCAATATCTGTCGGCCGTGACCTCCTTCGGGCTTCAGGATGAATCCGACTAGCAAGGCGACAAACACATAGGCTATCGAACCCCAGACTCGATAAGAAGCATAGGTAGCGCCTCCCTTGCCCGTTGCAGCAATTCTGCCAACGAGGACTCCGCCGACGCCTTGCATGTACATATTGGCGTTCGTCCCAACGGCTACGGCAAAGAGAAACGCGGGAGCGCCATGCAGAAACGGAAATGTGAAGTACGCCACAGCCGCTACGATCCCCATGATAGCGACGAAGGGTCGCCGAGCATCGTAATGGTCCGAGAGTCTGCCCAGCAAGGGTTGAACCAATAGGGCTAGAGCGGCCCCAGAGCCTGCTACCAATCCAATCTGAGACTTTGTCAGTCCCGATTCCAAAAGGTAGATCGGAACGAAAGGCTGAAGAAATCCGGTGACCGAGGTGGTAAGCCCCATGTATAACGAGAGCAAACGGCCTTCACGGGTCACGATCCATTATGTCCAAAAAACCGAAATGAATCAGTAACGACGCATGGGTCAAAAATAACCGATAGCCCATTGTGCGAGCAGAGCCAGCCCTGGCAAAACATGTTCAAGTTCAAGGTCATCGTACGGCCCGTTGGTGATGTGAAGTGTTGCCAGGAATCGCCACTGGACTACTGTTCAGCCAGTAATTTCCTTGCTCGTCGATTCCATGTCCTGCGATACAAGAATGTCGAATATCCGGCCATGGATGCAGAGCCCAGGATCGATAGGATAGCCCCGAAGATCGCATCTTCGCGAACGCCGGCGGCGCCCCCACCTTGGGCATATTCGAGCGCCAAGAACAAGATTCCGATCACAATCGCGAACAAAACGAAGTTGAACCAAAAGATCCTGAGAAAGACGTTCCAAGCAAGGATCTCGTCCTCACTAGGTCGATCACGCCTAAGGAACTGCGTCCAGGCCTCTTCATGATCCAAATGCCCAAGGCATGTCGACTCAATGGAATTGGGAATCCAATGGGCAGGATTTTTTGCCATAAGCTTCACGCCAAATGTCGAGCAATATGGTCCAGTGCCATATCCATCGCAAGCTCCAATGGAACAGTACTCCGTTCAGTTTTTGCCAACAGCATCCCACCCTGGATGGCACCCAGAATGGCTACACTGAGCCGGTGCGGATCGGCATCTCTTCTCAGTACTCCCTTTGCCTTCATGCTGGTTAATCCCGATTCAATCTGCTCGATCATGGTCTCGAAGCAACCGGCCAGAACCGTACGTGCAACTTCACATTGATCGGCCATTTCGTTGGCAATCGAACCGATTGGGCAACCCCCTCGACCACCTTTCATCTGACATCCAGTGATTA
>Ga0164296_1003023_pt1 | contig 16174 bp, 10 predicted proteins | sample GEODES057metaG_FD_113533 | JGI IMG/M metagenome (GOLD analysis project Ga0164296, IMG submission 113533) | Dystrophic lake water microbial communities from Trout Bog Lake, Wisconsin, USA - GEODES057 metaG | ecosystem: Environmental > Aquatic > Freshwater > Lake | place: USA: Trout Bog Lake... | reverse complement strand
TGGCGGAAGTGTTGTCGTCGTGGTGACTACCTTCTTAGTGAACTGGCGCATAGGCACTGCTCCGTTGGCAGTTGCGCTCAGTACTAAGACGAGAGCCATAGCGACGAACCAGATAACCCAAAAATAGCGACGCACCACGTTACGACTTTCGACGGGCGGACTTGCGTCCTCGAAGAAAACCCCAGAAGTACCCAGCCACGAGTCCGCCTACGCCAGCGGTCGCCGTGGCCGTAGTGGCATCGTCGCGTCCGTCGGTGTCTGGAAGTTCGGGAAGGAGTTCTCTCAGCGCCTGTTCGAGTCGCTTTCGAGTGTCGGACTGCTCTCTCACTTGGTGACCTTGGTGCGCCTTTTGGCGGTGCCACTGGAAATGCGCCATACGGTCAGAGCCAGTACGAGTGCTCCAGTGGTGAGGACAACGAGGTACGGGACCCAGGAGAGGCTGCCGTCGAGTACTGGAAATTGCTCTTGAAGGAATCGAAGAAGGCCTAGCAAAAGCATCACCGCACCGAAGCCCACGAAGAGTGAGCCAATCGTGCCCCAGAGGACGAATCGACCCATCTTCTTCAGTGGGTCGATGGTTTCTTCTTTGAGGTACGCCAGCGCGAGGTCCTTGATCTCATCAATGTCACGCTGGAGCGACGCTCCACGCAAGAACTTGAGCCAGGGCTGCTTCTTCATACTGCTAAGCCTACTAACCACGTTCTCGTATGAGGTAAGTCGAGGTTCCCGTGGCCACGAGTTCACCCAACTGGTTTCGAACGTGCGCTTCGAGGAATGAAATAGTCGAACCGGGCTTTCGCACCACCGCAGTACAGGTCAAAAGGTCACCTAACTTGGCCGGCCGAAGGAATGACACCTTCATCTCCGTGTTGGCGACGAATACCTTGCGGTCTTTCACCATCGTGACTGCGGAAGCACCCATGGCCGAGTCGACCATGGCCGAAAGAAAACCACCCTGCATAATGCCCGCGGGATTCAAGAATCGCTCATCGACCTTCATTTGCCAGACCGTTGTTCCGGGAACCGACTTGTCGGAGCAGACCAAACCAAGGGTCAAATCACAGTTTGGGGGAATTTGAAGGGCCACGGGACCAGGCTACCTGCAGACCTCCCTAAAAGCCCGGCCAATATTTACTAGTTTCGTAGCCATGACTGACCACCTTTTCCCCGGCGCTTCAGAACTTGAAGGCAGGGCAATTCGCGAAATCGTGGCTCTGGCCATGGACGCCCCCGCCGCAGCAAAATCGGGCCACAGTGGAACCGCCATGGCACTGGCTCCCCTTGGCGTCATGCTGTTTAACCGAATCCTTCGTCACGACCCCACCGACGACCAGTGGAGTGACCGCGACCGGTTCATTTTGAGTGTTGGTCACGCCTCAATCCTGCAGTACGGTCTGGCTCACAGCTTCGGCTACGACGTGCAGCCTGAGGATCTTCGTGCATTTCGTCAGCCCCATTCACGCACACCCGGTCACCCTGAAAATGGTGTGACGCCAACTGTTGAAGTGACGACGGGACCGCTCGGCCAGGGCGTCGCCAACGGTGTCGGCATGGCAATTGCGGAACGTATCCTCTCCAGTGACTTCGGTACTGACCTGGTGAATCACCGCACCTGGGTAATTGCTGGCGATGGCTGCCTCGAAGAAGGCATTAGCCACGAAGCTGCTTCCCTGGCTGGTTCGCTCGGTCTTTCGAAGTTGACAGTTTTTTATGACGACAACCACATCACTATTGATGGACCTACGGAGATTGCCCTCAAGGATGACGCGGCGGCTCGTTTTGCCTCGTACGGATGGCACGTCATCAACGTTGGCGAAAAGGCCAATGATCTCGACGCACTCGAAGCAGCAGCTCGTGAAGCAGTCGCCGAAACGACGCGGCCGACACTGATCATTGTTCGCTCACACATTGGTTTCCCCGCCAAGGAAATGATGGACCGTCGCGAAGCACACGGTTCGCCCTTCAGCGCCGACGTTATTGCAGCCACCAAAGCTGTTCTGGGCATGCCCGACGAGCAGTACCATCTCGATCCTGAGTTGCCTTCACTACTCGTGGAGTCGCTCAGTGCACAACGCGATGCTCGCGTTTCTTGGGAGGCACGCCTGGCGGCGAGCGGCGAGAAGGGTGTTGCTCTCCTACAGCAGCTCAATACCAACGGCGCGCTCGCTCTCGAGACCGAGGCTGATGAGTACGCCGGCGGCACCATGGTGGCTACTCGTAAGGCCATGCAGCGAGCAATGGATACCTGGGCGAAGCACACGCCGGGCCTTACCGCTGGATCGGCAGACCTCACTGACAACACTGGCGTGATCTTCGCCGGCTCGTCTGCTCAGGGTGCTTCGTCACCAGAGGGTCGCCAGATTTATTACGGTATTCGCGAGTTTGCGATGGGTGCCGTCATGGTTGGAGAGGCTCTCCACGGTGGCATTCGTCCGGTGGGGTCCACATTCTTCGTCTTCAGTGACTACGTGCGTCCGGCCATTCGCATGGCTGCGCTTAGCCACGCTGGAACGCTATTTGTGTTTACTCACGATTCAGTAGGCGTTGGAGAAGATGGCCCAACCCACCAACCCGTAGAGCACCTCATGGCGCTCCGGGCTATGCCGCGCCTGCACGTCGTGCGTCCCAGTGATGCGAACGAGACACTGCAATTCGTTGGCCACTATCTTCGTGACCCCGAGCCCGTAGCGACTGCACTGATTTTGTCGCGTCAAGACATTCCTGTCTTCAACGACGCCGACCACGCAGCCTCCATGGAAGGTGCACTCAAGGGTGGGTACGTCGTTCGAGAGAACGAAGAGGCCCAGTTCACTTTGGTGGGTACTGGTTCGGAAGTAGCTCACTGCCTAAGTGCCAGCGAGCAGCTCGCCGCCAAGGGCATTGCTACGCGCGTCGTGGCGCTCCCCTGCTGGTCATGCTTTGACGACCAGAGCGCTGAGTACCGCGCCAGCGTGCTTCGTCGCTCAATTCCTTCGGTCTCACTTGAAGCGGGAGCCACCCTGGGTTGGCAGAAGTACGTGGATGAGGCGATTGGGATTGACACCTTCGGTATTTCGGCGCCGGGTAACTACGTGTTTGAGTACTTCAATATCACCCCAACTGTGGTGGTTGAGCACGTCGAACGCGTTCTAGGAGACAAGTAAATGACAACCCTCAATACCCTGTTTGACCAACACGGTCAGAGCCCCTGGATTGACAACATTCGTCGCGACTGGCTCACCGATGGGACCTTGGCGAACTTGGTTGCCCAAGGAGTCCGAGGAGTTACTTCAAACCCGGCAATTTTCGCCAAGGCCTTTGCCACATCGTCGGCCTACGACCAGTTCCTGGTCGGCTCTGAAGAGAACGACCCAGAAAAGTTGTTCGAAAAGTTGGCTGTTGTCGACGTGTCTGATGCTTGTGACGTTCTCATGCCACTGCACCTCACCTCGCAGCAAGAGTTTGCCAACGGCGTTCGTCGTTACGCCGATGGGTACGTTTCACTTGAGGTATCGCCTCGTTTGGCTCGCGACACTGAAGGGACAATCAGTGCCGCGGAACGTTTGTGGGCCGAAGTTAATCGCCCGAACGTAATGATCAAGATTCCCGCAACTGTCGAGGGGCTTGAGGCAATTACCAAGGTCCTGGGTCAGGGGATCAACGTAAACGTCACTCTCATTTTCTCCCTTGAACGCTACGCGCAAGTGCTCGACGCATGGGCTAAGGGCGTCGCTCTCGCGGCCGCTAGTGGTCACGACATCTCGAAGCTCGCCAGTGTCGCGTCGTTCTTCGTATCGCGTGTTGACGCTGCGGTAGACGCGCTCCTGGATGAGGCGAGTCCCCTTCGCGGCAAAATTGCGAACGCTCAAGTTGCGGCTGCGTACGCGTTGTACCTCAACCGTGTCGCTCAAGATGATGTCGCTGCACTCCTCAGCCAAGGAGCACAAGTGCAGCGTCCGCTCTGGGCTTCCACGTCAACGAAGAACCCTTCGTACTACGACCTGCTCTACGTTGACTCCATTGTCGGCAACGAGACAGTCAACACGATGCCCGACCCCACGCTTGACGGCGTGCTCGACCACGGCGACTTCTCCTCATCACTACTGAGCACTCCAGAGGAGGTAGCGAAGGCCGCTTCGCTGCTTTCCGAGTTGCCCTCGTCAGTATCACTAGAGGCGGTAACGGACAAGCTCGAGCGTGATGGCGTGCAGTCATTCATCGATTCATACGCCGACCTTCTCACCACTGTCGCAAACAAAATCCAAGGTAAGTAGAGCATGAACAACACAGAAATTTCGGAAAAGATTCTTCGTCGCGACCCTTCACTCTTTTTCGGTGACACCGCCAAGACGTTCATTGGTTGGATGGACCACCCAACGAAGTACGCCGGGATGTACTTACAGAATCTCGATGCTCTTCGCCCGAAGCGTCATGCGCGCACCATCTTGTTAGGAATGGGTGGCTCTTCATCACCCGCACTGTTCTACAACGAACACCGACCCTCATCGCAGGTAGTGGTCTTGGACACGTCAAATCCCGACACACTGGCGAGCACTGACTTCACCAATGCTCAAGTCATAGCGGCCTCGAAGTCCGGTGGTACTGCTGAGACCCGTACGGCACTCGACTACGCGCTCGCCAACGGACTGGCGTTCGAAGACTTGGTGGTCATCACCGATGAAGGTTCGAGCCTTATGGACTTTGCCAACGAGAACGGCGTGATCTGGTTCCAAGGTGACACCACCGCTGGTGGACGCTTCTCGGCACTTTCACCTTTTGGCCTTCTTCCGGCTCTGTACGCTGGTTACAGCGTCGAAGAGCTTGAGGCACTACTGGCCCAGAACGTCATCACCCAGGAACTCATTACCGATGCTCTCTTGACCGTTGAAGAAATCCTCACTGGCTCAGACGGCATTGCCGTCTTTATGCAGTTGCCCAACGACCCCATCAAGTCCGGTGGTTCACTGTGGCTGGAACAGCTGGTGGCTGAAACTACGGGTAAGGACTCACGTGGTGTCATTCCTCTCGCTGGCACGTCCGACGTTGCCATTGAGCTCTCTCGCATCATGCACTGGCAGCTGGTGGCTTCACTCCTTGCTACACGCATGGGCGTTGACCCCTTCAATCAGCCCGATGTAGAGTTCGCCAAGAAGAACGTTTCCGTTCTCTTGGAGAACAAAGTGACCGCTGGCGAGCCGGCCTACGACATGGAAGCCGTGCGCGCGAGCCTCTCGGCTGCCCAGTACATCACCCTGCAGGTGTACGCACCGCTCGGTGACGGCGAGGAACTTCGCGCACTTCGTGACGGCTTCTCCAAGAACTTTGCGCCCACTACCGCGAACCTCGGCCCGCGGTACCTGCACTCGACCGGTCAGCTCCACAAGGGCGGGCCGAAGGGTGTGGTGGCTGTTCAGTTCTTGGTGCGACCTACGTCAGCACCAGTTCAGGTGCCTGGTCGCTCGTACACCTTCCATGAACTTCACGCCGCTCAGGCCACCGGAGACCTTCAGGCGGTACGCGACGCCGGTCGGACTGCGTGGCAGTTCGTGGTGAATGACTTGGCTGACGCCGGTCAGTTGTTCGGTCTCTAGGCCTAGGATGCCTTCATGGCGCAGTCACTCAACGACAAGGAAATCAACGGCCTCCTTTCGTTGAGTGCTGCAGACATCGCTAGTGATGCTTTTGCTAAAGCTCGCTCGGCATACGGCACTTTGATTACCTATTCGCCGAAGGTCTTCATACCGTTGACGAAGTTGTGTCGTGACCGTTGTGGTTACTGCACTTTCGCACAAGCCCCCGCTCGTCTGAAGAGTCCCTACATGGACTTAGAAGAGGTTATGGAGGTTGCCCTTGAGGGAAAGGCCGCCGGTGTCACTGAGGCCCTTTTCACGCTGGGTGAACGACCAGAACTTCGCTACGACGAAGCAGCCAAGTGGCTCGCTGCTCGGGGCTACCACTCAACCGTTGACTACGTGGCCAATGCCGCCCAGATGGTGCTCGAGGCAACTGGACTACTACCCCACGCCAACGCTGGTGCTCTGTATCGCCATGAACTCGAGCAACTAAAGGCCGTTACTGCGTCCCAGGGCATGATGTTAGAGACACTGGCCGACGTTCCAGCGCATCGTTTGGCGCCGGACAAAGATCCCCAGCGACGTCTCGACACCCTTGAGCTCGCCGGGGAACTGAAAATTCCGTTCACCACAGGACTCCTCGTAGGAATTGGAGAAACCCGCGAGGACCGTCTGGACACTCTTCGAGCTATTGCGGCTTCCCATGGCCGTCACGGTCACGTCCAAGAAGTCATCATTCAAAACTTCATGCCCAAGCCCCTCACGGCCATGGCGAATGAGCCGCCTGCTAGCGACGAAGAGTTCCACTGGACGATTGCCGCCGCTCGCCTGGTTCTGGACAGTTCAGTGCATCTCCAGGCACCGCCGAACTTGAGTGACGACCCGACCCGTCTTCTTGCATTTGGTATTGATGATTTTGGTGGTATCTCACCGGTGACGAAGGACCACGTCAATCCCGAACGCGCCTGGCCCGCGGTCGATACGTTGCGCCAGGAATGCGACGACAAGGGCTTTAATCTGACGCCTCGACTCACGGTCTACCCCGCCTACATTGCCACTGACACTGGCTTTCTTGACCCGAAAGTCCGCCCTTCGGTACTCGTGCACGCCGACAGCACGTTCCTGGCCAGAAATGACGACTGGTGCGCTGGTGAGGAAACACCTCCACCGCCAGCGCCAACCACGAAGAGTCGCTCGAGCGCAGTGACGGAGATCCTTTCTCGCTATACGCCGGGCTACGACTTCACGCAGGAAGAACTCGTAACACTGTTTCGAGCTCGTGGCGCTGACTTCAACGAAATCGTGGCGCACGCCAATAGTCTCAGAGAAGGACTCGTTGGCGAGAAGATCAGCTACGTCGTTAATCGCAACATCAACTACACCAACGTCTGTACGTTCAAGTGCAAGTTCTGCGCATTCTCCAAAGGCCCTCTGTCACTCAACCTTCGCGGTGACCCCTACCTCCTAACGTTGGACGAAATTTCTGACAAGGTTCGCGAAGCGGAACTGAAGGGCGCAACAGAGGTGTGTCTCCAAGGCGGTATTCATCCCAAGTTCGATGGTGACTACTACGTTGACGTCCTGAAGGCCGTTAAGGCAGGTTCGCCCAATATTCACATTCATGCGTTCTCTGCCCTGGAAGTGTTTGAGGGTGCTCGTCGCTCTGAGCAAGACCTCGAGACGTACTTAACGCGACTCAAGGAAGCGGGTTTAAAGACGCTTCCCGGCACTGCGGCGGAGATTTTGGATGACGACGTTCGTGCGGTCCTTTGTCCCGACAAAATCAACACCGAACAGTGGTTGGCAGTGCACCGAGCTGCTCACAAGGTTGGCCTTCGTTCGAATATCACCATCATGTACGGCTCCATCGAGGGTATTGAGAGTTGGGCCAAGCACCTCATTGTTACTCGTGAACTCCAAAAGGAGACCGGTGGGTTTACTGAGTTTGTTCCCCTGGCATTTGTTCACATGGCTACGCCGGTCTATTTGAAGGGCCTTGCTCGTCGCGGACCAACGTTTAGAGAAGCGGTCCTCATGCACGCTGTCGCTCGACTTCACTACGCAACATTGATTGACAATATCCAGGTGAGTTGGGTGAAGATGGGCGTAGAGGGTGCCAGGCGCATCTTGGACGCTGGTGCCAACGATATCGGTGGGACGTTGATGGAAGAAAGCATTTCCCGAGCAGCGGGTGCTATTCACGGTCAAGAAATGGACGTGGAAATGCTCCAAGACCTGGTCTCGCCGCTTGATCGGCCGCTCACTCAGCGCGGAACGCTCTACCAAGCTATTTGAAAGAGTCATGAACACGTCGAAGTCACTGAATGAACGTAATGAAGCGCTGCTCCAGGGCGTTTTGCAACAGCTATCGAATCTCGATCCTGCATCCTTCGATCAAGAAGACATAACGCTCGGTCTCGAGGCGGTGAGCGAACTGCTTAACGCCTCCGAGATGTTTTCGCGATACGCCAACTTTTCCAAGGTTGCGGTCTTTGGCAGCGCCCGCACTAAGTCAGACTCCCCCCTGTACCGACTCGCAACCGAAGTTGGAAAGGAAATTGCCGCCATGGGGTGGATGGCTGTTACCGGTGCCGGTGGGGGCATCATGGAGGCCACGGCCATCGGGAGTGGCTTAGAGAACTCCCTGGGTGTCAACATTGAGCTTCCGTTTGAGCAGTTCCCGTCCCCCCACATTGACTCGACAACCAAACTGGTCACACTCCAACACTTCTTTACCCGTAAAACGGCCCTCACGCGCCCATGCGAGGCCTTTATCGTCCTCCCTGGAGGATTCGGTACCCTGGACGAATTTTTCGAAATAGTGACCTTGGCTCACACCGGTAAGATGCACCCCTCGCCCATCATTCTGCTTGACCACGAAGATGGGACGTATTGGGAGTCGCTGCTCGAGTGGACTGAGCGTGAAGTAGCTGGTGCCAGTTACATTGGCCCGATTGATCTTAATCTCGTTGACCACGTGCGCACGCCTCACGGCGCTATTGAAGTCATACAGCACTTCTACTCAAACTTCCGTCGGTTCTCCGATGTAGACGACCATGCCGTAATGACCCTGGCGACGGCTCCAACACCGGAACACGTCAACGAGGTTCGCGAACTCTTTCCAATGTTTGCATCGGTTGAGGCGCGCGGCACTGAACTGCAGTTTGGCTTTGACGGTCGGAACTACGTCGAAGTGCGACTACTGGTGAATCTCGTCAACTCCTGGCGTTAATCGTCCAGGTCTGGAGCGCCGCGAAGCAGGTGCTCGGCCTTTTGGAGACTCCGGCGCGCTTTCGCCAGCCGTTTCTCCAACTCCCTGGCGGCGTCTGGATCGTCACCACGCAACTGCGAACGTACAGCTTCAAAAATCGCGTCGCTGAGTCGCGACTCGGCCGATGCAATCAACGTGACGATGTCGTCAAAGTCGCTCACGACAGGGTCACAACCTCAAGCTCGTTGTCGGCGTACCGGGCACGAAGCACCTTCTTGTCGAATTTGCCAACACTCGTCTTTGGAATGGCCTCGACGAACGACCAACGTTCTGGCAGCCACCACTTAGCCACAAGAGAGGCCAAGTAGTCGCGGAGTTCTTCAACACTGGCCGTGGCTTCGGGGCGCAGGACGACGCAACACAGTGGACGTTCCTGCCAACGTTCGTCGGGTACGGCGATAACCGCCGCCTCAAAGACAGCTGGGTGCGACATAACGGCGCCTTCCAGCTCAACAGAACTAATCCACTCCCCGCCTGACTTGATGACGTCCTTACTACGGTCGCTGATGACCATGTAGCCCTCTTCATCGAGCGTGCCAATGTCGCCAGTCTTGAGCCAGGTTCCGTTGAACTTCTCGGGGTCATCAACACCAAAGTACGAGCCAGTGATCCAGGGCCCGGCAATCTCGAACTCGCCAATGGTCTTGCCGTCACGAGGGAGTTCTTGTCCGTTGTCATCAGTTATGCGCATCTTGACACCAAAGACAATGCGACCAGCCTTTACTCGGTAGTCGATTTCCTTCTCGGGGGCAGTGCCCGCAGGTGGCAGCGAGACCGCCGCGAGCGGTGAGGTCTCGGTCATGCCCCAACCTTGGATGACGTCTAGGTTGTGGCGCTCCTTGAAGGCCTCAATCATGAAGCGGGGCACTGCGGAGCCACCGGAAAGGATGCCTCGAAGACTTGTGAGGTCGGCGTTCGGGTTGTTTTCTGCGACGCGAAGTACATCGTTCCAAATGGTCGGTACACCCAGTGAGATGGTGGGCTTCAGGTCACGAATCATGTTGATGATTGGTTCACCCTGAAGGAACATCTGAGGCATGATGAGCTCGGTGCCCGCCATGAAGGCCGTGTAGGCAGCGCCCCAAGCGTTGACGTGGAACATGGGAACAATGAGCAGAACGCGGTCCCGCTCGCTCAACCCAATGCTGTTAGCGCTCGTTGAGGCGAGTGAGTGGAGCCAGGTCGAACGGTGTGAGTACACCACGCCCTTGGGATTGCCAGTAGTGCCAGAGGTGTAACACATGATGGCCGGTGAGGTTTCGTCCAGTACGGGCCACTGGTAACCGGGCTCTTCGGCCGCCACGAGTGTTTCGTAGTCAAGCGTGTCACCCAGGGCACCAGAAGCGTCGGCACCGTTGATGATGATGTGTTTCACGTTAGGAATCTGGTCCTTCACCGCTGCGAGCAGTGGCACCAGTGAGGCGTCAACAATGATGACTTTGTCCTCAGCGTGATTGATGATGTAGGCCAACTGCTCCGGGAACAGTCGGATGTTGAGGGTGTGAAGTACCGCACCCATGCTTGGCACAGCGGCGTACGCCTCCATGTGGGCCTGGTTATTCCACATAAAGGTGGCAACGCGGTCCTGTGGACCAACGCCCAGGCGCGCGAGAGCAGCAGCTAAGCGCTCAGCCCGTTTGGCAACCTCAAAGAAGGTGGCTTCCTTCACACCCTCCGGCGTAACGGTAAAGACCTTCTTTTGTGAATAGATCCATTCGCCGTGGCGAATGATGTCGCTAATGAGTAGCGGGCCGTCCTGCATCGTGCTCTTCATACATCCCCCTCGACGTGAAGCTCATAGAGATGCTACAAAGTTCTGAGCAGGTCGTTGGTTCACCACGAAAGCATGTAGGGCGCAATGGGGGCAGGCAGGTTAGTGCTACCGCCCATAAGGTGAGCGTCAATGGCGGCTGCAGCGCTGCGGCCTTCAGCAATCGCCCACACGATAAGGCTTTGGCCTCGCACTGCGTCACCGCAGGCGAAAACTGGTCCGAATGCGTCAAGACCGTTGATTTGCCACGACTCGTTGACCTTGAGAGTGTCTCGCGGGGTCTTAAAGTCTTCGGCATTCAGTCCGAGTCCATCGAGCTCGGGGCCAACAAATCCAGCCGCGATGAAGACGAGGTCGGCCGGAACGGTGACAATTTCTCCGGTGGCGTTATCTTTCAGGACAATTTCCTGAAGCTTGCCCTCACCCTTGAACTCCAGGGTTTCGGTGGAAAAGCGTCGTTCACCACCTTCTTCGTGAGCTGATGTTGTCTTAAAGAGACGCGCCATGGTTGGCCAGGGCTGGTCTGCGGGTCGCTCGTCTGGCGGCCGGTCCATGATCTCAATCTGAGTGATGGAAGCAGCCTGCTGGCGATGTGCAGTGCCGAGGCAGTCAGCACCAGTGTCTCCTCCGCCAAGGATGATGACGTGCCTATCTTTGGCGTCAATTTCAGACGTGGTGTGGCCATGTACTGCTCGCGTCGCTGCTTCGAGGTAACGCATGGCGGGCATAACTCCGTCGAGTTCTGCTCCGGGCACTGGAATAAGTCGCGGTCGGGTGGAACCAATAGCCAGCAGTACTGCATCGTGGTTACGCTGCAAATCCTGTAGGCGCTGTCCACCGGCGCCAACGTTGATGCCGGTGAAGAACTTAATACCGTCTGCAGTCATTACTTCGAGGCGACGGTCCAGTACCGCCTTTTCCATTTTGAACTCAGGAATGCCGTACCGAAGCAGTCCGCCAATAGCGTCATTGCGTTCGTACACCGACACTTCATGACCGGCACTGCGAAGCTGAGCAGCTGCCGCGAGGCCGGAAGGTCCAGAGCCAACAATGGCGATGCGCTTACCGGTGACCGTTTTGGTCGACCGCGACACCGGGAAGCCCAGTGTGAAGGCGTGTTCGGCTACTTCATACTCAGTTCGTTCAATGGCAACGGGGTCAGCGGCAATGCCGAGCACACAGGCCGACTCGCACGGAGCCGGACAGAGTCGACCGGTGAACTCTGGAAAGTTATTCGTACTGAAGAGCTGATCGGCAGCTACTTCCCAATTTGAACGGTAGACGTTGTCATTGAAGACCGGAATTCGGTTACCGAGTGGGCACCCCTGCATACAGAAAGGAATGCCGCAGTCCATGCAGCGTGCTGCCTGCTCGACCGCTACCGACTCGTCGAGAGGCTCGTACACCTCTTTCCAGTCTCGAAGACGCACAGGTACCGGACGGTACTGCGGACCCCGACGCTCAAACTCCAAAAATCCTGTGACCTTACCCATTGCGCAACTCGTCTCGTACTCGCTGATATTCCGATGTTTCTACGCGAATGAAGTTCATTCGCTCTTCACGCCAGTTGTTAAGGATGGCGCTGGCCTTTGGTGACTGGGTCTCGCCGATGTAGCGCTCCAGAATCCCCTGCAGACGTTCGTCGTCTTCAAATTCGAGTGGATCGAGTTCGTAGACGCCAGCGCTCAGGTGGTCGTGAATTTCACTCTTGGGGTCATAGAGGTACAGCGTGCCACCAGACATACCGGCAGCCAAGTTCCTGCCGATGTTACCCAGAATGACCACGGTGCCACCCGTCATGTACTCACACGCGTGGTCGCCCGTTCCCTCAACGACAATTGTGGCACCTGAGTTTCGTACCGCACACCTCTCGCCCACCACGCCGGAGACAAAGATGTCACCGCTCGTCGCACCGTAGCCAATGACGTTTCCGGCAATGATGTTACGATCGCGCTCAAAGGTTGACTCGGCGAAGGGCTTGATAATGACGCGGCCACCCGAAAGACCCTTACCGGCGTAGTCGTTAGCGTCTCCGGTGAGACGAATGGTCACACCGGAGGGAAGGAACGCACCGAGACTCTGCCCCGACGATCCTTCGAAGTACAACTCGATGCTGTCTTCGCTCAACTTCTTGGATCCGAGGCGTCGGGTGATTTCACTACCGGTCAAGGTTCCCACAGCGCGGTTGACGTTGTGGATCTCGAAGTGCCCCTCGTAGTGCTCGCCCTTCTCCGCAGCGGCCACGGCATCGTTCATGAAGACGTGGTCGAGAGCCTTTTCCAGACTGTGGTCCTGACTCGTTGTGTTGCGACGCTGATCGGGCGCAACGGCTGCCAAAAGCGGTGTCAAGTCCAGGTTGTTGGCAGCACTCTCGCTCGGTGTGAAGTCGAGATGAGAAGGGTCGCCAATGAGTTCATCGAGGGAGCGAACGCCCAGGGATGCCATGTACTCGCGCACCTCTTCGGCAATGAACTCGAAGAAGTTCTCGACGAATTCAGGCCGACCCTGGAACCTCTCGCGAAGCTTAGGGTTCTGCGTCGCAATACCCACAGGGCAGGTGTCGAGGTGGCACACGCGCATCATGATGCAGCCAGAAACCACCAAGGGTGCAGTGGCGAAACCAAACTCCTCGGCGCCGAGCATGGCGGCAATAACTACGTCACGCCCGGTCTTTAGCTGTCCATCGACCTGCACCACCACACGACTGCGCAGCCCGTTCTTAGCCAGCGTCTGGTGGGCCTCGGCCAAACCAAGCTCCCACGGTGTTCCAGCGTGCTTGAGGGAAGTAAGGGGCGCCGCACCAGTTCCACCATCGTGACCGGATATAAGAATCACGTCAGCGTGAGCCTTGGCAACACCTGCAGCAATCGTGCCAACACCCTGCTCCGACACCAGTTTGACGTGGATGCGCGCCCGGTCATTGGCGTTTTTCAGGTCGTAGATCAGTTGTGCGAGGTCTTCAATGGAATAAATGTCGTGGTGAGGCGGTGGTGAAATAAGGCCAACCCCTGGCGTGGAGTGGCGAGTCTTAGCCACCCACGGGTACACCTTCGAGCCCGGCAACTGCCCACCTTCACCAGGCTTGGCACCCTGGGCCATTTTGATCTGAATGTCGTCGGCGTTGGTGAGGTAGCGACTGGTAACACCGAAGCGTCCCGATGCCACCTGCTTAATAGCTGAGCGACGGTTGAAACGAGAATCAGAAGTGTCGAAACGCTCTTCGTCTTCCCCGCCTTCACCGGTATTCGACTTTCCGCCAATCCGGTTCATCGCGATGGCCAGGTTCTCATGGGCTTCACCGGAAATTGAACCGTAGGACATCGCTCCAGTGCTGAATCGCTTCAGAATTGAAGCAACGCTTTCAACCTCGTCAAGAGGAACGGGAGTACTACTGGTCTTCAAGGTAAGCAGTCCTCGAAGGGTCACGTTGCCAGCTGACTGCTCGTCAATGAGCTTGGTGTACTCCTTGAAGATGTCGTAGCGCTTCTCGCGAGTGGCGTGTTGGAGCTTCTGGACAGTGCGGGGGTTGAACAGGTGGACTTCACCATCGCGACGCCACTGGTACTCACCGACATTCTTGATTTCAACCCGCTCGCCTACCGCGGGACCGTACGCAGCTTGGTGATTGGTCAGCACATTTGACGCAATGTGCTCCAGGGTGATGCCACCAATGCGTGACTTGAAGCCGGGGAAATAGGCGGAGAGTACATCGTCGGCAATGCCAACAGCCTCAAACAGTTGAGAGCCGACGTAGGAAGCAACGGTGGAAACGCCCATCTTGGACATCACCTTCACAATGCCCTTGTTGAGTGACTTGCCGTACTGGTAGCGAGCTTCGAACGCTGAAAGGTCGGTCAGTTCTCCGGCGTCCACGAGGGCGTCAATAGATTCGTACGCCAGGTACGGACAGACCGCCGAGGCGCCAAAGCCAAGGAGCAAGGCAACGTGGTGCACTTCTCGAACATCGCCGGCCTCAATAATCAGCGCGGTTGACGTGCGTAGGTGCTCTTGCACCAGAGCGTGGTGCGCGGCCGAGGCCATTAAGAGCGATGGAATCGCTGCGAAACCACTCGTGGTGTTGCGGTCAGAAAGTATGACGATATTGGCACCGTCACGAACCTGCGCAATTACTTCTGAGGTCACCCGCTCAATACCACTGGCGAGTCGTTCAGCGTTGCTGCCTGGGCCAGAAGCCTCGAACAGTCCTTCAACGACGACGGTCTTGAAGCCGGTGCCACGTGGGTGTTCGTCAATGTAGCGAATCTTGGCCAACTCGGTAACGCTAAGCACCGGCGAGGGCAACACGATCTGGTGTGCGTGGGCCGGTGACTCGACGAGAAGGTTTTCTTCGCCACCAATTGTGACGCGCGTTGACGTCACCAACTCTTCGCGAATGGCGTCGAGTGGTGGATTCGTCACCTGGGCAAACAACTGTGTGAAGTAGTCGAACAGAGGTCGCGGTAGCGACGAGAGCGCTGGAAGCGCCGCGTCACTACCCATTGAACCAATCGGTTCCTCGCCCACCTGGGCCATGTGCTTAATGATGAGGCGCAGGTCTTCTTCGCTGTAGCCGAAGTTCTTTTGAAGGCGAAGCACTGATGCGTGCGATGGGTGGAGCATTGTCGGTGCCTCGACTTCGTCGAGAGACACTTGCTGTTCGTTGAGCCACTCACCGTACGGTGCGCGAGAAGCGAGTTCGCTCTTGAGTTCCTCGTCATCAATGATGCGACCCTTTTCGATGTCCACCAGGAAAACGCGGCCAGGCTGAAGTCGTCCCTTGCTTTCGATGTTGGCGGGATCAATGGTGAGTACACCAACTTCGGAGGCGAAGATAACGCGCTTGTCTTTGGTTACCCAGTAGCGAGCTGGGCGAAGGCCGTTTCGGTCGAGTACGGCACCGGCAATCTTTCCGTCGCTGAACGTTACCGAGGCCGGTCCGTCCCACGGCTCCATCAGACCTGCGTGGTAGCGGTAGAAATCACGACGTGACTCGCTCATGGCGGTTGAGCGTTCCCACGCCTCAGGAATCATCATGAGTACTGCGTGAGGCAGGCTGCGACCTGATTGAACGAGCAGTTCGACGACCTCGTCGAAGCTGGCCGAGTCACTCATGTTGTTCGTAATGACCGGCGTGAGCTCGGACAGAGGAAGCGCCAAATTGTTCGATGACAACGTGGTTTCTCGCGCGGTCATCCAATTGCGGTTACCGCGAACGGTGTTGATCTCGCCATTGTGAGCGATGTAGCGGAAAGGTTGTGCCAAGTCCCATCGCGGCAACACATTGGTTGAGAAGCGACTGTGCACGATGGCGATTGCCGTCTCGAGGCGAACATCGCGCAGGTCGTTAAAGTACTCACGAACTTGTGGTGAAGAAAGCATCCCCTTGTAAATCAGTACGTTCGATGAGCACGACGATGCATAGATTTCAACCGTGTGCTCAATTACCTTGCGTGCGGCAAAGAGTGCACCTTCGAGGTTGCCTGAAGCAGCGTCCGTGACTGGGACGATCAGTTGTTGAACGAAGTGCGGCTCTGAAGCGCTTGAAGTTGGTCCGAGGATTGATGACACGACCGGTACGTC
>Ga0164296_1003022_pt1 | contig 16178 bp, 17 predicted proteins | sample GEODES057metaG_FD_113533 | JGI IMG/M metagenome (GOLD analysis project Ga0164296, IMG submission 113533) | Dystrophic lake water microbial communities from Trout Bog Lake, Wisconsin, USA - GEODES057 metaG | ecosystem: Environmental > Aquatic > Freshwater > Lake | place: USA: Trout Bog Lake... | reverse complement strand
CCCAGCCCTTCCCGCACGGTGAAACCGAGCGCCCGCTGCTGCTCTATGGCAGCATGACGCACGATACCCAGGGCCGTTTTTATCTCGCCGGCCGCCGCCGCCGGGGCGAAACCCGTCAACCCGCGCTGTTGCAGGTGGATACGCTCTGATACCCACAAGCTTGCACTTGCGCCGCGCCGCCGCTTTGGGCACTTCCTATCGCACACCCATGACAGACCTTATCACCACGCCCCTGTTTGAGCCCTTGCGCACCGAGCGGCTGCGCATGCGCCCCTATGTCCAGGGGGATGCGGCCGAGTTGCACCGGCTGCTGAACGATTGGGAGGTCTGCCGCAACCTCGCGGCCGTGCCCTTCCCCTATTCCAGCGCCCTGGCGGAAGCCTGGATCGCCAGCAGCCAGGCGCAACTCCGCGACGGGCACGCCTACCATCTGGCCATTACCGGGCAGGAAGGCGATGCGGAGGTGCTGGTCGGCGGCATTGGCGTGCGGATCGATGCCGCCACCCGTTCCGCCCGCGTCGGCTACTGGGTCGGCAAACGCTTCTGGGGCCACGGTGTCGCCGGTGAGGCCGCCGGCCGGCTGGCGCGCTGGGCGCTGGCCAATCTGGATCTGGACCGGCTGGAAGCCACCGTCGCCACCGATAATGCCGGTTCCATCGCCGTGCTGCGTCGCATCGGCTTCCGCCATGTCGGCGAAGGCACGGAAACCTTCCTCGCCCGCGGCGGTGAACAGAAAATCCTGCGCTTTGAAGCCACGCGAGCCGATTTGTTCGGCCAACCCGCCACCGAGGCCACCGCCGATGGCAGCAAGCCCTTGCTGCTGGTCGCTGCCTGTGCCCTGGTCGATCTCGATGGCCGCGTGCTGCTGGCCCGCCGGCCGGAAGGCAAAAAAATGGCCGGGCTGTGGGAATTTCCTGGTGGCAAACTCAACCCCGGTGAAACCCCGGAAGTGGCGTTGATCCGCGAACTGAAGGAGGAACTCGGCATTGATGTCGCCAGTTCCTGCCTCGCCGCCTTCGCCTTCGCCTCGCATAGCTACGACAGTTTCCACCTGCTGATGCCGCTCTTCCTCTGTCGCCGGTGGCGCGGCACCCCGCAAGCGCGGGAAGGCCAAACCCTTGCCTGGGTCCATGCCGCCAAACTCGGCGAATACGCCATGCCGGAAGCCGACCGCCCGCTCGTTCCCCTCCTGCGCGATTTTCTCTGAGAGGCCGCCATGTCCGACCAAAACCCCACCGCCTGCCTGCTGGTCATCGGCAACGAAGTGCTCTCCGGCCGTACGCAAGACGCTAACATCCGGTTCCTCGCGCAGGGCCTGGGCGAAATCGGCATGCCGCTGCGCGAAGTCCGCGTTATTCCAGACGTGCCGGAAACCATCATCGCCACGGTCAATGAAGTGCGGGCCAAGTTCGACCACGTCTTCACCACCGGCGGCATTGGTCCGACGCACGACGACATCACCAGCGAATGTATCGCCGCCGCCTTCGGCGTGCCGTGGGAAGCACATCCCGAAGCCTGGTCGCGCATGGAAGCCAGCTACAAGCCCGGCGAGTTCAACGCCGCCCGCCAGCGCATGGCCACCATGCCGCGCGGTGCAACGCTGATCAACAACGCCATTTCCATCGCCCCCGGCTTCACCATCGGCAATGTCCACGTCATGGCCGGGGTGCCGCGCATCATGCAGGCGATGTGGGCGGAACTGGGTCCGACCTTGAAGGGCGGCCAGCCGATCATCAGCCGCGCCGTACATGCGCTGCGGGTGTCTGAGGGCCTGATCGCCGATGGCCTCTCCGCCATCCAAGCCCGCTACCCCGCGCTCGATCTGGGCAGCTACCCGTATTACCGCCCCACCGGCAACGGCGTCTCCATCGTCGCTAAGGGCACGGATGCAGCGTCCGCCGAAGCGGCTATCGCTGAAGTCACCGCGCTCATGCTCACCCTCGGGGTAGATCCGGTGCAAGGCGAACCTGCCGCCTGAACACAGGTCTTGTGCAGTGCGGCATGGGTCCCCAATCTAGGGACAGACCACGGAGATAACCTGATGCCGCTTCCGCCGCCCGCCGAACGTGAGTTGATGCATACGCGCGACATCACCCTGCAAGGGTTTCGTCGCACCGACGGGCAGATGGATGTCGAAGCGCATTTGGTCGATACCAAAGGCTTCGACTTTTCCAACCCTGATCGTGGCCATGTCGCCTCAGGCGTGCCGTTGCACGAAATGTGGGTGCGGATGACCATCAACGACCATCTGGAAATCACCGCCTGTGAGGCGGTGACCGATCACGGCCCATATGTCACCTGCGGCGGCGGCGCGGCCAGCTTCGCCAGTCTGGTCGGCCTGACCATCAAGCCCGGCTTCCTTAAAGCCGCCAATGCTCGGGTCGGCGGCGTGCTCGGCTGCACCCATTTGCGCGAAATGCTGCAACAAATCGGCACCGTGGCGCTGCAAACCATCTGGCCGATGCGCTCCCGCCGTGAGGTCGCAGCCCTGGAAGCTGCCAAAGCTCGCGGTGAGGTGCCGGCTGACCATCGCCCGCGCACGGATGGCTCGCCGACCATGATCAACACTTGCTTTGCCTATGCCAGCGACGGCGAAACCGTGCGCTCCCGCTGGCCGGACCGCTATACCGGCCCGCAAGCCGCCGCCGATCAGGCGATGGCACCGGTCGAATCGGCGCTCACCTGACGCATTCCGTCCAGCCGCGGCCGCAGCATGCGGCGCTGCATGGCGGCGGCGCGAAAATACGTCACCACGTAAACGCGGATCGCGCTGGTGCGCCCGCCCGGGTGGCCTCTCTGCTCAATCCGCTGGATCAAATCGCTCAGCGTGATCGTCTCGCGCTGGCAGATCTCCTGCAACGCATCCCATAATTCCGGCTCCAGCCGCATCGATGTGCGGCCCGAGGTTGCGATAACATTGCGGTTAACCAACCGACTCGTGCTCATAGCCAACGCTCCTGCATTCCAATGGGTGGCAGTGTGACGTGGAAATCTCAATAAACTGTTGGCGCCCGCACGCCCTTGACCGTCTGGCCGCCGGTCGGCACCTTCCCGGCAATAGTCCAGGAACCTCGGCATGGTAACGCTTAACGCAACCCACGATCCCTCGCGCCGCAGCTGGGTCGCCAGCGCCAATGCGGCAGATACTGATTTCCCGATCCAGAACCTGCCATTTGGTATTTTCAGCCAAGCCGGCGGGGCGCCGCGCGCCGGGGTTGCCATTGGCGATAAGATTTTTCACCTCGAAGCCGGTGTGCGGGCCGGCCTGTTCTCCGGCCTCGCCGCCGAAGCCGCCGCCGCCGCGCAAGGCGGCACGCTGAACGGGTTGATGGCACTGGGTAACGCCGCCGCCTCCGCGTTGCGCGCTCGGCTGTCAGATCTGCTGCGTGACGGCGGTCCGGATGACGCGCGCCGCCAGGCCGCCAGCCTGCTGGTGCCGATGGCCGAGGCGCACCTGCACCTGCCTGCCCGCGTCGGCGCGTTCACCGATTTCCTCACCTCCAGCTACCACACCGAGCGCCTCGGCAAGATCAGCCGCCCGGACAGCCCGCTGCCACCTTGCTTCAAGCACCTGCCGGTCGCCTATAACAGCCGCGCCACCTCTGTGCGCGTCAGCGGTGAAGACATCCGCCGCCCGAACGGCCAATGGCGCCACGCCGACGGCGAAGTCCGCTTCGGCCCGACGGCGTCGCTGGATTTCGAATTGGAAGTCGGCCTGTTCATCGGCCCGGGCAACAGCCTCGGCGAACCGCTGGCCCTGCCGAGTGTGCGCAACCACATGTTCGGCTATTGCTTGCTGAACGATTGGTCCGCCCGCGACATTCAAGGCTGGGAAAGCGCACTCGGGCCATTCCTCAGCAAAAGCCTGTCCACCACTATCTCCCCCTGGGTGGTAACCGACGAGGCCCTCGCCCCGTTCCGCGCACCAGCCTTCCCGCGCCCGGCGGACGACCCATCGCCCTTGCCTTACCTCAACGATCCGCAAGACCAGGCCGAAGGCGGCTTCGACATCGAACTCGAAGCCCTCATCCGCACCCCGGCCATGCGTGCGGCCAATCAACCCGCCGGGCGCGTCACCCTCACCAACTTCATCTATAACTACTGGACGCTCGCCCAGATGGCGACGCATCACATGAGCAATGGCTGCAACCTGCAACCCGGCGACCTGCTGGGCAGCGGCACCGCCTCCGGCCCCACCGATGACAGCCGCGCCTGTCTCGCGGAAGCCACCGAACGCGGGACCAAGCCGATTGCCCTCGGCAACGGCGAAACCCGCGCCTGGCTGCTCGATGGCGATGAGGTCATTTTCCGTGGCCGCACCCGCCGGCCGGGCTACGTCTCGATCGGCTTCGGCCTCTGCGCCGGCCGCATCGCCCCGGCACCGGCCTGGCCGCAAGCCTGATAGGCGGCAGGGCAGGGGGATACCCCCCGCCCTGCTGCTTGTCCGGGGCGCCGGTCCTGGATCGCCTACTCCGCCGCGCGCAAATGCTCCTGCAAGCGCGGCATCAGTTCAACAAGGTTGCAGGGCCGGTGCCGGTTGTCGAGTTGCGACAGCAAAATCCCGTCCCAACCGTCTTTCACCGCGCCCGTGCTGCCCGGCAAGGCGAACAGATACGTCCCCCCCGCAACGCCGCCAATAGCGCGGGACTGCATCGTGGACGTGCCGATTTTCGCATAGCTCAGCATGCGGAACAGTTCCCCGAAGCCTTCGATGGGCTTTTCCAGCACCCGGTCGAACGCTTCGGGCGTCACGTCGCGCCCGGTAATTCCGGTGCCGCCTGTGGTGATCACCACATCGATCGCCGGATCGGCGATCCAACGGCGCAGCAGCACCGCGATGGCATCGGCGTCGTCTTTCTCGATGCTGCGCACTGCCACAATATGCCCCGCCGCCTCAACCCGCGCGGCCAGGGTGCTGCCAGAGGTATCCGTCTCCAGCGTACGGGTGTCAGATACCGTCAACACGGCGATATTCACCGGTAGAAACGGCCTGGTGGGATCGAGATTTGCCATCGCTTGCTCCGACGCTGCGTGCCGCGCCTCTAGTGTGAGACGATTTGCACCGTGTTCGCCGGATGATAGCGCGGCCAGTCGCCGGCCGCGAGTTCGTCCAGGCTCGGGGCGGACATGCCCATCCGCGCCGCGTAAATCCAGGTATAGGTCAACACACGTGGGATAAAGGCGCGGGTTTCATCAATCGGCACCGCCTCGATGAACAACAACGGATCGCCACCGTCGCGTACCGAACCACTCCAGCGCCCGAACCCACCCGGCCCGGAATTATACGTCGCCAGCAGCCGCACCAAATCGCCGTTCACCGCCTCAATCCCCGCGAGATAGCCGACATAGCGCTGCCCCACCGCCAGATTGACCGCCGGATCATGCAACTGAATTCGCTGGTCGCCGGCGCTGATAAAGCGCGCGGTTTCCGGCATAATCTGCATCAACCCACGCGCCCCGGCGGAGGACACCATGCCGCTATCGAAGTTCGATTCCGTGCGCGCCAACGCATAAACCAGCGCCGGGTCCACCGAGAACCCTCCCTCCGGCCGCAGCCTTGGGATCGGGAAGCGGGTGTAGTCACGCGGCCGACCGTCTTCGGACTGGACGAAATCCGCCAACTGCCCGGCCAGATCCGCCAACCCAGCCCGCGCCGCCACCAGCATCACCGCCCGACCGAACGAGGGTGAGGCCTTAATTGCCGGTGCCAGCAGGCGCAATTCCGCATCCGCCCGGCCGGTCTGGCCAACCTGGATCAGCGCCAGCGCCCGCAATCCTTCCGGCGTAGCCGTCACCGCGTCGAGATCGGCTTGCGACAGGGTTTCACGGTCGGCGGAGAACTCCACTCCCATGCCGAGCACCCGGCGCGCCAACAATCCGTAGAACGTGCGCCGTTCATTGGCGGCGCGAGACATCCACATGTAGTAGGCCGCCGGATCACGCAGGCGCAGCGCCGCACGCGCCGCCCAGAAGGCCGCCGCGCCCCGCATGGCCGGCGTCGTCTGTTCAGCCAGCCACGCGACCTCGAACAGACCGCGCGCTTCATCGAGTCGGCCTAGCCGCCAGGCCGCCAGGCCGGCGGCATAGCCGGCCATCACCGCCTCTTCACACTCCAGCGCCTTCTGCCGCCCGCAAACACCTACCCCGGCCCGGCCGATCTCCAGCGCGTCCTGATCGCGGTTCAGTGTGAACAATATCTGCGCCGCCTCGCCGCGCAACTGCGCCGCATAGCTCGGCGGCAGGCTGGCGGTCCGCGTCACCAGTTTCGCCGGCCCGCCACCGCTGCGCGCCAAATCCCAAACCGAGCGATCGGTGGCATAGTTGCGCTTCAACCTACGGTCCGGGGTTTCAGTTTCCTCCGGTACCGGGATCGCCTGTGGCGGCCGCGTCTCGCTCGCTAGCATCTCGGCATGCGGCGCCGGCGGCAGGGCGCCCCCACGCGGCGCGCGAATGGTCAGCAGCGCATGCAGCGCCGGCGCATCCGGCAGGTCGCCCCAATCCCGCAACCAGCCCTGCAACTCCTCCACGCTGGCCTTGGTGAAGCGCGAGAGCAACCGGTCGGCCGCTACATGCCCCATCACGCCGCGCACGACCGGGCTATCGCCCTCCAACTCGGCCGCTTCTCGCACCGCCTGGGCAATCTCGCCGCGCGCCTGCAAGCTGAAAAGCCGCTTCAGCCGCACCGCCTCGCTGGGCGAAAGCGGCTGCGGCAGACCAATCTCGGTGGGGTGGCCGGGGGTGCCCCGCAGCGCCAGGCGCGGGTTCGCGAAGGCTGTGTCACCGTCCGCGGACTGTGCTGCGTTGATTGCCGATTGGGCAAGCGCAGCCTGGCCTGGAGTGCCAACCAAAACCGCAAGCCCAACGATCAAAGCGCGGGCGGCGGGTAGGCGGGAGAGCGTTCGACCGATCCCTCGCATGAGGCGGCGGGGACTACACGTCACACGGCTGAAACACAACCCCTGCGTGTGAGAACGATCTCAAAATTGAAGCAAAAAACCATCCATCAGAAGGTTATTTGCCGCTCTTAAGGCAGATTCAACCCTGCTCTGCGTTTATTGTGCGCTGCAACAAAAGCCAATCCGCCCACGCTTCCCGCTTGGAGCCCGGTGACCGCAGCAGGTAGGCCGGGTGCAAAACCGGCAACGCCGGCACCGGATTGGGGAGGCCGGGGATGCGCGCATCCGCCCATTTGCCCCGCATTCGGGTGATCCCATTTTTGCCCCCCAGCACCGCTTTGGCCGAAATCCCGCCGAGCAACACCAGCCGCTTCGGTTTCACCAACGCGATGTGCCGCAGCAGGAATGGCAAGCAGATCAGGATCTCCTGATCGGTCGGGTTCCGATTGCCCGGCGGTCGCCACGGGATCAGGTTGGTAACCAGGTAATCAGCCCGCGTCAGCCCGATGCTCGCCAGCATCCGATCGAGAAACTGCCCCGACGCCCCGACAAACGGCTTACCCGCCCGATCCTCCTCCGCCCCCGGGCCTTCACCCACCAGCATCAGCCCGGCGTCAGGATTGCCATCGGCGAATACGAGGTTGGTGGCCGTGTCTTTCAGCGCACAGCCATCGAATGCGAGCAGGGCAGCCCGCAGTTCCTCGACGGTATTTGCCGCCGCCGCGATGTCCTGCGCCCGTTGCGCCGGCATCGGCACCACGGGCGCCGCAGACGCCGGCACCACTGGTACCTGCCGCACTGACGGCGCAACCTGGGCTGCCGCCAACGGCGTCGCTGCAACACGCATCTCTGGCACCGCCGCCGGCATGCGAACAGCCCGCCCCGGCACCGTCTGCGCCAGCCGGTCGATAGGGGCGTCGGCCAAAGCCTCGTCCGCGCCCCACTCTATTTGCAGCCGTAATGCCGTCAGAGCATCCATGCGCCCGTTGTCCAGCGGGTTTAGCTTTTGCGCAACTGGCAAAGCTTCAATAAGTTGCCATCTTCCGTCAACGCAGGGCGGAATCGCCAGGAGGGAACATGTCCGAGAGTACGCGCGAGCAGATGGAATTCGATGTGGTGATCGTGGGGGCCGGTCCATCCGGTCTGGCCGCGGCCATCCGCCTCAAGCAGCTCGCGCCGGACGCCGCGATTTGCGTGGTGGAAAAGGGCGTCGAAGTGGGCGCCCATATCCTGTCCGGCGCGATTATCGAGCCACGGGCGCTCGATGAACTTTTGCCAGACTGGAAAGACCTCGGCGCCCCGCTCACCACCCCGGCGGCAACCGATAAGTTCCTCTATCTGACCAAGCAGAGCGCCATCACCCTGCCAACCCCGCCGACGATGCATAATCACGGCAACTACATCTCCTCGCTCGGCGATGTCTGCCGCTGGTTGGCCACCCAGGCCGAAGCGCTCGGCGTCGAAATCTATCCCGGCTTCGCTGCCGCCGAATTGCTGGAGGAAGACGGCCGCATCGTCGGCATTGCCACCGGCGACATGGGCATCATCAAAGATGGCAGCCAGGGGCCGAACTTCGCCCCCGGCATGGAATTGCGCGCCGCCTACACCATCTTCGCTGAAGGCTGCCGTGGCTCGCTCACCAAGCAGCTCACCGCCCGCTACAATTTGCGTGAAGGCCGCGATCCGCAGACCTACGGCATCGGCATCAAGGAATTGTGGGAAATCCCCGCCGCCAACCACAAGCCCGGCCTCGTCGTGCACACCATCGGCTGGCCGGTAGACAGCGCCACCTATGGCGGCTCGTTTCTCTATCACTGGGGCAATAACCTGGTGTCCTACGGCTATGTCGTCGGGCTGGACTACCAAAACCCGTGGCTGTCGCCGTTCGAGGAAATGCAACGCCTCAAAACCCATCCGGACATGCGCAAGCATTTCGAAGGTGGCCGTCGCATCGCCTACGGCGCGCGCGCGATCAGCGAAGGCGGGCTGCAATCCCTGCCGAAACTGACTTTCCCCGGTGGCTGCCTGGTGGGTGACACTGCGGGCTTCCTCAACGTGCCTAAGATCAAAGGCACCCATACGGCGATGAAATCCGGCATGCTGGCCGCCGAGGCGGTAGCCGAGGCCCTGGCTGGTGACCGTCCTGCCGAGCCCGCCAGCTACGAAGCTCGCTTCCGCGAAAGCTGGCTGTGCGAGGAACTGACCAAAGTCCGCAACATCCGCCCAGCCTTCGCCAAATGGGGCCTGCTCGGCGGTTTGGTGAATGCCGCGATCGACACCTATGTCTTCCGCGGCAACGCACCCTGGACCATGCACCATCCGCATGCCGACAATGCCACGTTGATGGAAGCCGACGCCGCCCCCCGCATCGACTACCCGAAGCCGGACGGCGTGCTGAGTTTCGACCGCCTCTCGTCGGTGTTTATCTCCAACACTAACCACGAGGAAAACCAGCCTGCCCATCTGCGGCTGAAAGATCCCTCGGTTGCCGTTGCCGTGAATTGGAAAACCTATCGCAGCCCGGAAACCCGCTACTGCCCGGCCGGCGTTTATGAAATCATCGGGGAGGAAGAGGGCGATCCGCAGTTGAAAATCAACGCGCAGAACTGCGTCCACTGCAAAACCTGCGACATCAAAGACCCGACGCAGAACATCAATTGGACCACGCCCGAAGGCGGCGGCGGGCCGGTCTACCCGGGCGGCATGTAAGCCGCCCGCGCGTTCAGGCCGTCAGCCGCGCCTGTTCGTCCGGCGTCCGCAAGGTCAGGGCCAGCGCATGCAGGCCCTGGCCGAACTCGGTCGCCAGCAAGGCATGCACTTCGCGCGACCGGGCAACCCGGGTTTTCCCGCCCAGGCTTTCCGCCACCATCAGCACGCTGTAATGGGTTTCACCGCCCGGGCGCGCCCCGGCATGGCCGGCATGCATGGCGCTATCGTCGCGCACCTCAAGCAGCGTGGGGGCAAAATTCTGCCGTAGCAGGGCGGTGATACGGTCGGCGCGTGTTGTCATGGGCCCACAATTGCCCCGGTGGGCCGCTTTTGCCAAGCCCGCTTCCCCCGCCGCGCATGCCTTACTCGGTGCGTCGAGCCTTGACGAAGGCCACCTGATACGCCATTTGCCTCAAACAGGACCATTCGGGTCCGGTTAGGGTCTCATCGGGATGCTGCGGCTTTCCAAACTCACTGATTACGCTGTCGTTGTGCTGATCCGCCTGGCGGAATTGGCTCCGGCGGAGAGTTGCGCCGTGCAAACCTCACCCGGCATTGCCGCGGCAACGGGGGTGCCGGAACCCACTGTGGCCAAAGTACTCAAGGCGCTCTCCGCCGCCGATCTGGTGCTCTCCCAGCGTGGTGCCCGCGGTGGCTATCGCCTGAACCGCACCTTGCACAACATCTCGGTGGCCGATGTCATAACCGCTATCGATGGCCCGATCGCCCTGACCGCCTGCGTCGATGGTGCCACCGGCAGTTGCGAAGTGCAGGGGCTTTGCGCCGTGAAGGGCCGCTGGGATCTGGTCAACGAAGCCATCCAGGCCTCGCTCTCCGGCATCTCGCTGGCCCAGATGCGTGCAGCCTCCGTCCCCTTCGCCTTCCGGGTGCCAGATCCGCTGCCCGCTCTTTCAACCTTCCCCGCCGAATAGGGACCCCGAACATGGTCGCCGTCGCCGAAACCCTCGAAGCCGTCCAGTCCGTCACCGATGGCGGCTATAAATGGGGCTTTTCGACCGATATCGAAATGGACATGGCCCCCAAGGGCCTGAACGAAGATATCATCCGCCTGATCTCAGCCCGCAAAAACGAGCCGCAATGGCTGCTCGACTGGCGGCTGAAATCCTACGCCGCCTGGCTGAAAACCGAAGAGCCGGACTGGGCGAAAATCAACCACCCGCCGATCGATTACCAGGACCTGCATTACTACGCCGCGCCGAAAAAAACGGCCGGCCCGAAAAGCCTGGACGAAGTCGATCCCGAATTGCTGCGTACGTACGAAAAACTAGGCATTCCGCTGCGTGAACGTGCGATTCTGGCCGGTGTCGAAGGCGCCGAGGACGAACGCCCGCCGATCGCCGTCGATGCGGTGTTCGATAGCGTCTCCGTCGCCACCACTTTCCGTGAAACGCTGGCCAAATCCGGGGTGATTTTCTGCCCGATCAGCGAAGCGGTGCAAACCCACCCGGATTTGGTGCGCCAGTATCTCGGCAGCGTGGTCCCGGCGGGGGATAATTATTTTGCCGCCCTGAACTCCGCTGTCTTCACCGATGGCAGCTTCGTCTACATTCCCAAGGGCGTGCGCTGCCCAATGGAACTCTCAACCTATTTCCGCATCAACGCCCGCAATACCGGGCAGTTCGAGCGCACGCTGATCATCGCCGAAGCCGGCGCCTACGTGTCCTATCTGGAAGGCTGCACCGCGCCGCAGCGCGACGAAAACCAGTTGCATGCCGCCGTGGTGGAACTGGTCGCCTTCGACGACGCGCAGATCAAATATTCCACCGTGCAAAACTGGTATCCCGGCGATGCGGATGGCAAAGGCGGCATCTACAACTTCGTCACCAAGCGCGGCGCCTGCCGCGGCGCCCGCAGCAAAATATCCTGGACCCAGGTCGAAACCGGCTCGGCGATCACATGGAAATATCCGTCCTGCATCTTGCTGGGCGATGACAGCGTCGGCGAATTTTATTCCGTTGCCGTCACCACCAATCACCAGCAGGCCGATACCGGCACCAAGATGATCCATATCGGTCGTAACACGACCAGCACCATCGTTTCCAAAGGCATCAGCGCCGGCAAGTCCAACAACACCTATCGCGGTCTGGTGCGGGTGATGCCGAAGGCGGATGGCGCCCGCAACCATACCCAATGCGACTCGTTGCTGATCGGCGACCAGTGCGGCGCGCATACGGTGCCCTATATCGAAAGCCGCAACCCGACCGCGAAGCTGGAACATGAAGCCACCACCAGCAAAATCGCGGATGACCAACTCTTCTACTGCCGCCAGCGCGGCCTGTCGGAAGAAGACGCCGTCGGCCTGATCGTCAATGGCTTCTGCAAGGAAGTCTTGAAAGAACTGCCGATGGAATTCGCCGTCGAAGCCCAGAAACTCCTCGCCATCAGCCTCGAAGGCTCAGTCGGCTAAGGTATCGCATCATGCTCGAAATCAAGAACCTCACCGCCAAGATCGACGACAAGGACATCCTCAAAGGGATCAACCTCGTTGTCCCCGATGGCGAAGTGCACGCCATCATGGGCCCGAACGGCTCCGGCAAATCCACTCTGTCCTACGTGCTTTCCGGCCGTGATGGCTATGAAGTCACCGGCGGCAGCGCCACCTTCGATGGCCAGGACCTGCTGGACATGGAGCCGGAAGCCCGCGCCGCCGCCGGGCTGTTCCTCGCTTTCCAGTATCCGGTTGAGTTGCCGGGGGTGAACAACGCCAACTTCCTGCGCACCGCGCTGAATGCCCAACGCCGCGCGCGCGGCGAGGCGGAAATCGACGCTGTCGGCTTTCTCAAACTGTCCCGCGCCGCCGCCAAACGGCTGTCGATGCCGGATGACATGCTGAAGCGCAACGTCAATGTTGGCTTTTCCGGCGGCGAGAAAAAGCGCAACGAAGTGCTGCAAATGGCGGTGCTGCAACCCAAACTCGCCATCCTCGATGAAACGGATTCCGGCCTGGACATCGATGCGTTGAAAATCGTCTCGGACGGCGTGAATGCCCTGCGTGGCCCGAATTTCTCCGCTCTCGTTATCACCCACTACCAGCGCCTGCTTGACCATATCGTGCCGGACCGGGTCCACGTGCTGGCCGGTGGTCGTATCATTCGCTCCGGTGGCCCCGAACTCGCGCATCTGCTGGAAGCCGAGGGCTACGCCGCCGTGGTGGCCGAAGCCGCATGAACGCGCCCGTTCCCGCCAGCCAGACGCAGGCCACCGCCCAAGCTTTCCTGGCGCGCTACGACCTGCTGAAGGCCAACCTGCCCGGCGACGCGTCGCTGCGTGATGCCGCGGCCGCGGCCTTTGCCCGCACCGGCCTGCCCGGCGCGCGCGAGGAGGACTGGCGCTACACCCAACTGCGCCCGCTGGCCGAACTCGCGTTGCACAACGCGTTGCCATCGCCCGATCTCGCCGCGCTGCTCGCCCGCGTCCCCGCGTTGGACGCCGCCCGCCTGGTCTTTGTTGATGGCCGCTTCCACGCTGGCGTGTCCACGGCCTCAGCCACCACCGGCGCCCCGGCCTATGGCACCCAGGCGCAGCCGCTGGCGCACAAGCTGGTCGCGCTCAACACCATGCTGGCCGAAGATGGCGCCGCCCTGCATGTGCCCGCCGGCGTCGATGCCGGCACCGTGCTGCTGATCAGCCTCGGCACCGGGCAAGCCAGCCATTTCCACCCGCGCCACAGCATCACCCTCGATGCCGGTGCCAAACTCACCTTGATTGACGTCTCGCTCGGCCAAGGTGCCTATCTCAACAATCCAGTGCTGTCCGCCACGGTGGCCGATGGCGCAAATCTGGTCCATCTGCGTCTGCAACAAGACGCCACCACCGCCTTCCACCTGTCCACGGTCTATGCCGATGTCGCCGCCGGCGGCACCTATGACAGCTTTGCCCTCACCCTTGGCGCCCGGCTGGCCCGCATGGAAGTGCACGCCAATCTCAATGGCGCCGCCGCCGCCGCTCATCTGAACGCCGCCCAACTGCTCGGGGGCAACCAGCACGCGGATTTCACCACCGTTGTCCGCCACGCCGCCCCTAACACTGCCAGCCGCCAGACGGTGAAAAACGTGCTGTCCGGCAAATCGCGCGGCGTGTTCCAGGGCAAGATCGAGGTTCTGCGCGTCGCTCAGAAAACCGATGGCTACCAGATGAACCAAGCGCTGCTGCTGTCGCCGGATGCGGAAATGAACGCCAAACCGCAGCTTGAGATCTATGCGGACGACGTCAAATGCAGCCACGGCGCCACCATCGGCGAACTGGACGGCGAACAACTCTTCTACCTCCGCAGCCGCGGTATTCCGGACGCGCAGGCCCGCACCATGCTGGTCCGCGCCTTCCTGTCCGAAGCCCTCGACCCGATCGCCCACGAAGGCGCGCGCGCGGCGATGGAAACCGCCATCGCGACCTGGTGGGAAGGCCAGCCGACATGATCGACCTCGCCCGCATCCGCGCCGATTTCCCCATTCTCAATGAAACCGTGCGCGGCAAAAAACTGGTCTTCCTCGATAGTGCCGCCTCCGCCCAAAAGCCGCGCCCGGTGATCGAGGCGATGGTGCATGCGATGGAGCATCAATACGCCAACATTCATCGCGGCCTGCATTGGATGAGCGAGCGCACGACGGATGCCTATGAAGCCGCCCGCGACGCCGCCGCCACCTTGCTCAACGCCCGCGACCGGCACGAGATCATTTTCACCCGCAATAGCACCGAAGCCATGAACCTGATGGCGCATAGCTACGGGCGCGGCGTGCTCAAGCCCGGGCAGGCGGTCGTGATTTCGGCGATGGAGCACCATTCCAACATCATTCCCTGGCAGATGGCGCGCGACGCGCACGGCATCGAACTTCGGATTGCCCCGATTACGGACGCTGGCGAACTCGATCTGCCAGCCTTCGAGGCCTTGCTGGCCGATGGCAAAGTGGGTCTGGTCGCCATCACCCATATGTCCAACGTGCTCGGCACCTACACCCCGGCCGAGCGCATCACCCAACTCGCCCACGCCCACGGCGCCAAAGTCATGTTCGACGGCAGCCAGGCTATCGTCCATCGCCGGATTGACGTGCAGGCGATTGATGCCGATTTCTACTGCTTCACAGGCCACAAACTCTATGGCCCAACCGGCATCGGCGTGTTGTGGGGCCGCCGCGAATTGCTCGATGCCATGCCCCCCTTCATGGGCGGCGGCGACATGATCTCCTCGGTCAGCTACGAACGCAGCACCTGGGCCGAAGTGCCGCACAAGTTCGAAGCCGGCACCCCGGCCATCATTGAAGGTATCGGCCTGAAAGCGGCGATCGACTACGTCCAGGCCATCGGCTACGACGCCATTGCCGCGCATGAGGCCGCCCTGACCGACCACGCTTTGGCCCGTCTGTCCGCTATTGAAGGCATCACCGTCGTCGGCCGCGCCCAGGATCGCGGCGGAGTGGTCTCCTTCACCCTGGACCGCGCCCACGCGCACGACATCGCCACCCTGCTGGATCGCCAGGGCATCGCCGTGCGCGCCGGGCATCATTGCGCCGAACCGCTGATGCGCCGCCTCGGTCTGGACAGCACCGCCCGCGCCAGCTTCGGCATCTACACCACGCCGGACGAAATCGACGCGTTGGCCGACACGCTGACCAAAATCAGGGAGTTTTTCGCCTGATGTTCGACGATGTGCGCGACCTCTATAACCAGACAATCCTGACCCGTGGGCGCGCGCCAAAACACATGCACCGGCTGGCGACGTTCGACGCCACCGCCAAGGGTGACAACCCGATGTGCGGCGACCGGGTCGAAGTCTGGCTGAAATATGCCGAGGGCGGCGCCATCGCCGAAACCGGCTACCTCGCTCGCGGCTGCGAAATCAGCGTCGTCTCCGCCGATCTTATGGTGGAAGCTGTGCAAGGCCAAACCCCCGCCGACACCAAGGCGCTGTTCGCCGCCTTCCGCACCCTGGTGCAAACCGGCGAATGCCCGGACTGCACTGAGGCCCTGGCGCCGTTGCAACCGCTCTCCGCCGTGCACAAATATGCCTCCCGGGTCAAATGCGCGACCTTGCCCTGGTTGGCCCTGCTCGCCGCGCTCGACGGCGCTCATCCCTCCAAGCCTGCCAGCAGTGAGTGAGAATGGCATGAACGACACATCGCCAACCCAAGGCAGCTGGACCCCAGACGGGGAAATTACCCCCAAACCGAGCGAGGATGCGCTGATCGCCGCCTGCGCCAGCGTCTATGATCCGGAAATTCCGGTGAATATCTACGAACTCGGCCTGATCTACGCCATCGACATCGGTGACGATGGCGCGGTGAAGGTGGAAATGACCCTCACCGCCCCCGCCTGCCCCTCGGCGCAGGAGTTGCCGGAGCAGATACGCGACGCCATCTTAATGGTTCCCGGCGTCACCGCCTGCGATGTCGATGTCGTCTGGGACCCGCCATGGGACCAGAGCCGCATGACCGAAGATGCCCGCCTCGCTTTGAACATGTTCTGAGAAAAACAATGTCAGCCACCGTTTCTCCTCCCCGCCCAAAACGCGCTTTGCCGCCGCTGATGCAGGTGTCGGATGCCGCCGCCGAAAGGCTG
>Ga0164296_1003020_pt1 | contig 16183 bp, 13 predicted proteins | sample GEODES057metaG_FD_113533 | JGI IMG/M metagenome (GOLD analysis project Ga0164296, IMG submission 113533) | Dystrophic lake water microbial communities from Trout Bog Lake, Wisconsin, USA - GEODES057 metaG | ecosystem: Environmental > Aquatic > Freshwater > Lake | place: USA: Trout Bog Lake... | reverse complement strand
GCGCGCCTGCCGATCTGAGCCTTCAAATCGAGCCTGTGGGCGAGCGGTGCCCGCCGTCGCCACCGCCGGGTCGGGCAGCGCGAATCCTGACGAGGCCCACGAGCACGATCGACGAAGCGGACACCCCTCGCAGCGAGGCACGCTGGCGCAGGTCATCGCTCCGAAGTCGAGCATGGCTTGGTTGTGCTCCCACCCCCGCCCAGGGGTGACGAGGGCATCAGCAAGGGACTGCACGTCCTTGGCCCCGAGGGACCGGCCCGCCACCGCTCGAGCAACGATGCGGGCGACGTTGGTGTCCACCACTGCCACGTCAAGCTCGAAGGCGAACGCCATCACGGCGCGTGCCGTGTAGTCGCCGACGCCGGGAAGACGCTTGAGATCGGCAAGGTTCTCAGGAACGGCGCCGTCGAACTCCGCGGCGATCAAGGCGGCCGCACCGTGGAGGGCCACGGCTCGACGGTGGTAGCCGAGGCCCTCCCAGTGCTGGATCACGGCTCCGGGTCCCGCCTCAGCGCATGTGGCCGGATCAGGGAACGCAGCCAAGAACCGCTCGTAGGTGGGGATCACACGACGGACCTGGGTCTGCTGGAGCATGACCTCCGAGACCAAGATGGCCCATGGGTCGCGAGTCTCCCGCCACGGGAGATCGCGGATCACGCTGAGTCGCTCCGCCAGGCGGCGCCGCCAGGCGCCGATCTGGCGAGGCGTCAGCTCAATCCCAGACGTCGTCGGCGTACGGGCGCTTGCGCTGCGGTGCGGCGTCACGCTTCCAGACCATGACCCGACGACGGAAGTAGCAAACCTCGAGCCCGTCCTGGTTGAAGCCCTTCGTCTCGACCGTCACGATCCCTCGATCAGGCTTCGACTTCGACTCGGCCGTCTCGAGCACTCGGGTCTCGGCATAGATCGTGTCCCCGTGGAAGGTGGGATTCTTGTGCTGGAGCGTCTCGATCTCAAGGTTGGCGATCGCCGCACCTGACACGTCGGGCACGCTCATGCCGAGCACGAGCGAGTAGACGAGGTTGCCCACTACGACGTTGCGCTTCTGCACGCTCTCGTGCTCCGCGAACCACTGGTTGGTGTGGAGCGGGTGGTGGTTCATGGTGATCATGCAGAAGAGATGATCGTCGTACTCGGTGATCGTCTTCCCGGGCCAGTGCTTGTACACATCGCCAGGGACGAAGTCCTCGAGGTAGCGGCCAAAGGGGCGGTCGTAGGTCGTCATCGCACCATCGTCGCGGCTCGGTGGCCCGCAGGCAAAACCAGCTGACTCAGATCTCAGTTGGGGCTTCAGGAAGAGGCCGGGTCGAGAACGAGATCGCGCCACCTGGCAGGTCTCGTCCGCCAACCACCATCCTCCACGTGTAGCGCATGCCTGGCTGGAGCGGAAGGGGACCGAGGTTCACCGCCATCGGCACGTCGACCGGCGTCCCCTCGATGACGCCCTCCGGCTGCATCACTGACAGATCGCCACGAAGCTCGACCGGCTGAACACCGTCCGGCGTGTCCACCAGAACTGGCTGACCGTCGGCATCCTCGAGGAAGAGCTCCCAGTGGTGCTCGACTCCGGTCTCGTGCCAATCGATCTCCAGCTTGATCACGATGGCCGAAGGTGAGGGGTCTGGACCGGTCAGGGACCAGCCGCCGCCCAGGATGTAGAGCTTGCCTTCGGCGACCTGCGCCGAGTCTGCGAGGAGCATGGTGACGTTCACCCGCAGGACCCTAGGAGGTGCCCGAGTCGAGGGCAAGGCGCCCGCTCGGCGGTCACGTCCCCCGAGCCATGTGGAAGAGTTGGACGGTGACCTATGACCCCAACGGAGGACTGCGTGGTCTGCGCGATGACGTCTACCGGCGTCCCCTCGAGACCGCGCTCGAGCGCCTCGGGGTCGGCGAGGGCTGGCGGTGCGTCGACGTGGGTGCCGGTCGTGGCGATGTGGCCGTCGAGCTTGGCAACCTGGTTGGGCGATCCGGCCGCCTCTATGCGGTCGACGTCGATCCCGCTGCTCGAGATGCGGTGGCCGAGGCCGCCGCCGCCTATGCACAGGTGATCGCCCTGACGCAGGCGGTCGAAGACTTGCTGCTCCCAGAGGCGGTTGACCTCGCGTTCTGCCGCTTCCTCCTCCTCCACGTCCATGATCCCTCGGTGGCACTTCGCGCCATGACGAACGCGGTGCGCTCGGGTGGGTGGGTCGTCGCCCAAGAGCCGATCACCTCTGCAGGGCGGATCGATGGCAAGCCATTCTCGATGCCCGATGCACGACACCCTGACATCGGCTCCCTTCTCCCGGGTCTCGTCAGGGATGCCGGTCTCGAGCTCGTCGATGCGTGGGCAGAAGCGCCCGCTGGTGCAGGCCCGGGAGCGGTGGCGGCCTACCTCGAGGGGTTGACCGAGGTGGACCCCGGTGATGCGTCCATCGTGCTCCCTCCCCTGGTCACGGTGCTCGCCCGTCGCCCCTGAGACGACCACGTCGTCCCTGTCTCGTGATGCGGCTCGCCGACTAGGTTGGCGCTCATGTCTGAGACCCCAACTCCCGACCTGACCGCCGCCGCAGCCGCAGTCTCGCTCGCCCAGAGCGTCGTCGACACTGCTGCCTCGACCATCCGCGCCAACGGAGGGATCGACCCCAATCAGGTGGTCACCTACGACCTCGCCCACGCTGCGTCTGCCGTCGGCACCGCGCGATCCACGCTCGACTACGGAGCCAAGGGAGAGGTCGAGGCCACCATCGCATGTGCCTTCATCGCCGACGCGGTGCGCGACCTCGGGCAGCGCATGGTCGGTCGCGAGGCCCTCTTCGGAGTCGATCGAGACTGGATGGAGCCGGTCGCCGATTTCGTCGCCACCTTCTGCGACCCGGACTTCGTCGCCAGCCTGGCCGGCGTCACCGGTCCTCGGCACCTCGACGAAGACTTCGTCCTCGTCGCCGACACCTTCCACCGCTTCGCCGAGATGGAGGTGCGTCCCCGCGCGGAGCACATCCATCGTGAGAATGCGGATATCCCCGAGGACCTGATCCAGGCACTGGCCGAGATCGGCGGCATGGGCCTGAGCGTCCCGGAGGAGTACGGCGGTTTCGCCAGCGGTGGCGAAGAGGACTACGTCGGCATGGTCGTGGCCACCGAGGAGCTCACCTGGGGCTCGCTGGGAGCCGGTGGCGCGCTGATCACCCGACCCGAGATCCTTGCTCGGGCCGTCCTGGCCGGAGGGACCGAGGAGCAGAAGCAGCGCTGGCTGCCGAAGCTGGCCACCGCAGAGATGATGGCGGCCGTCGCCGTGACCGAGCCCGACTTCGGGTCAGACGTAGCCGGCATCAACACCATGGCGACCAAGACCGAGGGTGGCTGGCTCATCAACGGGACGAAGACCTGGTGCACGTTCGGCGCCCGAGCCAACGCGCTGATGCTCCTGGCTCGCACCGATCCCGACCGCAGCGCCACCCACCGTGGCCTCTCGCTCTTCGTGGTGGAGAAGCCCATCGCTGATGGCCACGGCTTCATCTTCACCCAGGAGGCGAGCGATGAGGGTCGCGGGGACGCCAACGGGCGCATGGAGGGCCGTCCCATCGACACCATCGGGTACCGAGGCATGCACTCCTACGAGATCTCCTTCGACAACTGGTTCGTCCCCGACGCCAACCTTGTGGGTGAGGAGGCAGGGCTGAACCGCGGCTTCTACTACCAGATGGCAGGGTTCGAGAACGGCCGGATCCAGACCGCAGCACGTGCGGTCGGCCTCATGCAGGCGGCCTACGAGGCGGCCTACGACTACGCCGAGAACCGCAAGGTCTTTGGCCACAACATCATCGAGTACCAGCTCACCCAGGCCAAGCTCGGCCGCATGGCGATCATCATCCAGGCGTGCCGCCAGTACTCGCTCGAGGTCGCCAAGCTGATGGCCAAGGGCGAAGGCTCCCTCGAGGCGTCCATGGCCAAGGCCTACGTGTGCCGAGCGGCGGAGTGGGTGACACGCGAGGCCATGCAGATCCATGGCGGCATGGGCTACGCCGAGGAGTATGCGGTCTCTCGCTTCTTCGTCGATGCTCGGGTGCTGTCGATCTTCGAGGGCGCCGACGAGACCCTGTGCCTCAAGGTTGTTGCCCGAAAGCTGCTCGAAGACGCAAGCTGAGCAACCTCCCCTCGGGCACTGAGCGCCCTGAGTTCACCGAACGACCCCTGCCTCTGCGCAGGGGTCGTTCGCGTGGGGCGACCTGGCGCTGCGTTCCGCCCGATCAGCTGAGCGTGGAGCGAAGGAAGTCCACGGACCGATCCCACAGCAGGGACGCCGAGGCCTGGTCGAAGACGCTCGGGCGATCTTCGTTGAAGAAGGCGTGTTGGCTCTCGGGGTAGAGATAGAGCTCAACCTCTCGGCCAAGGCCCCTGAGGGTGTCGGTCAAGGCCTCTGCGGCGTCGGGGGTGAAGAAGTCATCGAGCCCTGCGCAGTGGATCTGAGTCGCCGCGGCGTAGCGGTCGTAGTCCGGGTGTGCCTCTGGCCACGGGTGAACGCCGTAGCAAGGGATCACCGCCGCTACCGCGTCGGGTCGAGTTGAGCCGAGCACCAACGCAAGCCCTCCGCCCATACAGAATCCAAGCACGCCGACCGTCGAGCGAGCGGTGCGGTCGAGGAGCAGATCCACAGCACCTGACATGTCGGCCGCTGCACGATCGAGCTGCAGCGCCATCATCTCTTTGGCTGCATCATCGGGCTCTTCGAGGGGAACGACGGTTCCCCCGTAGAGATCCGGTGCGAGCGCCGTGAAGCCCTCATCGGCAAGGCGGTCGCAGACCCCCTTGATCTGATCGATGAGGCCCCACCACTCTTGGATGACCACCACACCGGGGCCCGATCCCGATACCGGTTCGGCCAAGTACCCCGTCGCCGTTGATCCATCCTGTCGCGAAAACTCGATCATCTGTCCCATTCGCCGGACGATAGCCCTCAATGTGGTTGTCGCACAGAACTTCTTATGTTTCCTGATTCGTCACGTGTGACCTGGGAAAACTCTAGAACCACCCGCGGAGAGGACCCCCGCGACGACCCCTCGTACCTTGATCTGAGGCCCCTGGGGTGGCAGACTGTCTCCATCGTGATTGACGCCGAAGGCAGTTACTGCCCAACGACGCCGAGGTCTTCGAGGGGCATCAAGTCGCTCCGGAAGATTGCAGGTCCCGCTCTTGCGGCGGCCACAGTGCTTGCCAGCGCTGTGATCCCCTTGGCGACCCCCTCTGGCGCTAGCTCCCTCTCCGCCGACCAGGCAGCAGCCGCCGCCTTGGAGGCCAAGATCCAGGCCACCAGCCGGCAGGAGTCGGCCCTGAGCCAGCAGTACGACGCTGCGCAGTACCACCAGCAGCAGCTCCAGGGGCAGATCGCAGCGACCAAGGCGCAGATCGCCAAGACTCAGAAGCGCCTCTCGGCCGACAAGGTCTCACTGCGAAGCGCTGCGGTGAACGCCTATGTCACCAATGGCACCGCGGCGACGTCGAACCCACTGTTCGACAACAACGAGAAGAACTTCGCGGCCACCTCCGAGTACGGTGCCGTCGCCCAGGGGACCTTGAGCACTGCGGTGGCGAACTTCACCACCTCGCAGGATCAGCTCACCAGCCAAGAGGCGAAGCTCCAGGGTCAAGAGTCAGCCGCTGCGGCTGCGACGGCCTCCGCCGCCCAGGCAGTTCAGCAGGAGCAGAGCCTCGCCAGCCAGGAGCAGGCCAATCTGAGCCAGGTCAAGGGCCAGATCGCTACTGACATCGCTGCGCAGCAGGCAGCGCAGCTCGCCGCCGCCAAGGCGGCCTCGCAGAAGGCGGCCCAGCAGGCAGCCGTGGCCAAGACTCCTGCCGCTCCGGCAAGCCATGGCGGCGGCTCAGGTGGCGGTTCCACGCCAACGACCACGCCGACGCCGATCCCCGTGCCCCCGTCGGCTGGTGGTGCTGGTGGTGCCGCGGTCGCAGCAGCGGAGACCCAGCTGGGTGTTCCGTACCTCTGGGGCGGCACAACCCCAGGCGTCGGCTTGGACTGCTCAGGACTGACCATGTACGCCTGGGGCGTCGCCGGAGTCTCTCTCCCGCACTATTCCGGCGCCCAGATGGCCGACTCGACGCCGGTGCCACTGAGCGATCTGCAGCCCGGTGACCTCTTGTTCTACGGCCCTGGCGGCAGTGACCATGTGGCGATGTACATCGGTGGTGGTGAGATGATCCAGGCGCCACACACTGGCTCAGTGGTCAGCATCGCTCCGCTCGACACCGACCCCTCGTGGTTCGTCGGTGCCGGCCGTCCCTGATCGCCCCCGTTCATGATCCGGCCCATCGGGCCGTGACCATTCCGCGATGAGGCCAATCCCCACCTCGTTCCACCTCGGACCTCTTGAGGTCCACACCTATGGGGTGGGCTTGGCGATCACGTTCTGGTTTGCCTACCGCTACTTCGAGAAGCGACTCGAGAAGCGAGGGTTTCCCACCGAGTGGGTGGCGTCGATGTTCATCTGGGTCATCGTGGCGGCAATCGCCGGAGCCCGGATCATGCACGTTGCATCGAACTGGTCGTTCTACTCGAGTCACCCAGCCGACATCCTGGCGATCTGGCACGGCGGGCTCTCGTCGTTCGGTGGCTTGATCCTGGCGGTTCCCGTCGCCCTCTTCGTTGCCCACAAGCGCTGCCCCGAGCTAGGAATCCTCCAAGGCCTCGATATTGTGGCTCCGGTCCTCTTGGCGGCGTGGGCGCTCGGACGAATCCTCGGCCCCCAGCTCATGGTGGCGGGTGGAGGCCACGAGACCCATCAGTGGTTCGGGATGTACTACGACGGACAGGTCGGTCCAAGGGTGCCCGTGCCCTTGATCCAGGCGATCGAAGACTTCCTCACCTATCTGATCCTCATCTTCATCGAGCGAAAGGTCGATGCCCGACGGGCCGACTCACCGCCAGGCACCATCCCGTACGGAACGGTCGTCGGCACTGCGATGATCATCTGGGGCTTCACGCGTGGCCTTGATGAGCATCTCCTGCTCGGCCAAGACGGCGCCTTGGGCTCGATGCTCGTCCAGCTGGCCAGCGTCGGCTTGATCATCGGCGGTGCGCTGATCCTTCTCCACGTCCGACGCCGATGGGGTCACAGCCCCGCTGGCGATCCAGCTGCACCGCTCAGCACCCGCTGAGCAAAGGCCCTGCCTCTAGGCGTTCGGGTTCTCCTTGGCGGCGGCAGCCCGGCGGTACTCCTCAAGCTTGTCGATGAGCCCCATGCGCTCGACGCCAACCGTCGAGTCGAGGCGAGCCTCGATCGACTCCGGCGTCCACCGCTCATCGGTGTACATCGCCCGCACCTCCGCCGGCTGGTTCCACACGGCAATCTTCTTGCCCACCACCGTGTAGACCTGCCCCGTGATGTGCTTGGCCTTGTCGCTGAGAAGGTAGACGACCATCGGGGCGATGTCCTCGGGGTCGCCCATCTCAGCAAGCTCCATCGGGACGTTCTCGCTCATGCGCGTCCGAGCGACCGGTGCGATGGCATTGGCCGTCACGCCGTATCGGTAGAGGCCGGCGGCCGCAGAGCGGATGAGCGACACGATGCCGCCCTTGGCCGCGGCGTAGTTCGCCTGCGCCACACTTCCCGCAAAGGCGCCTGAGGTGAAGCCGATGAGAGCGCCGCCGCCCTCCTGCTTGCGCATCACCGCAGCGGCCGCACGGATCACGGTGAAGTGACCCTTCAGGTGGGTGGCGATCACCGCATCCCACTCGTCCTCAGCCATGTTGAAGAGCATTCGTTCGCGCAAGATGCCGGCGACGGCGACGACGCCATCGATCCGACCGTAGGTCGACACGGCTGTCGAGACCACGTTCTCGCCTCCCGCCATCGTGGAGATGTCATCTGCAACGGCGATGGCCTCGCCCCCTGCAGCCACGATCTCGGCGACGACGCCCTCGGCAACCTCACTCTTCGGGTCTTCGCCAGCCATCGTCACGCCGATGTCCGCCACCACGACCTTGGCGCCCTCTGCGGCGGCCGCCAGGGCAACAGCGCGACCGATGCCACCGCCGCCTCCGGTGATCGCCACGACCTTGCCGTCCAAGTACCCAGCCATTGTCTTCCCTCCCTGTCGAACTCCGGTCGAGACTACTGCGTGCCGGCCACAGGCGAGAACCTGTTCTAGTGAATGTGCGACAACCCCGAACGGGGCGTTGACGATTTGATAGAACGTGTTCTACCGTTCGAGAGCGATCGGGAACGCCGACATGGCCACTCGCGCCGAGCCATCTGGGGGAGATCATGGGAGATTTTGGATTCTGGGCCTTTGCCACGGAGGATCCCGAGCACCTTGCACTGGTGACACCAGACGGCAAGGAGGTCTCCGCTGGTGAGCTGCTCGGCCGAGCCAACCAGGTCGTGCACGCATTGCGCCGATTCGGCCTCAAGCCGGGCGACGTGGTCTCTACCCTCCTCCCTAACGGCCAAGAGATGGTCGAGGTTTACCTGGCTTGCCTGCAGGCCGGTTGGTATCTGGTTCCCCACAACTTCCACCTCGTCGGAGCGGAGGTCGGCTACATCCTCGAGGACTCAGAGACCAAGGTCTTCATCGCTCACGAGCGCTTCGAGGACATCGCCCTCGATGCGGCCGAGGAGGCAGGCTTGGCGGGCACGGCCTGCCTCGCAGTGGGCGAGATCGTCGGCTTCAGCTCGTATGCCGGCCTGACCGAGGCGCAGCCCACCACCACTCCCGAGAACCGGACCATCGGCGACGTCATGAACTACACGTCGGGGACCACTGGGAAGCCGAAGGGCGTCTACCGTCCGCTCTCGGGCGCCACGCCCGAAGAGGCAGCACTCGGCCTCTCAGGGATCTTGTTCCTCTTTGGGATCCAGCCGCAGGACGGGAACGTCCACATCGTGGGGTCGCCGATGTACCACACCGCCGTCCTTCGATTCGCTGGTGCTTCGATCCACCTGGGACACACCCTGGTGGTGATGGATAAGTGGGACCCAGCCCAGATGCTGGCGCTGATCGAGAAGTACTCCGTCACGACCTCTCACATGGTCCCCACCCAGTTCCACCGCTTGCTCAACCTCCCCGAGGATGTGCGCTCGACGTACGACGTGTCGTCGCTTCGCCACATGATCCATGCCGCCGCACCATGCCCGGTCGAGATCAAGCGCCAGATGATCGGCTGGTGGGGCAATGCAGTCGACGAGTACTACGCCGCCTCGGAGGGTGGTGGCACGGTCGTGGGGGCCGAGGAGTGGCTCACCAAGCCGGGGACCGTCGGGCGGCCGTGGCCGATCTCCGAGATTGGGATCTTCGCTGATGACGGCACGAGGCTCACCACCCCTGGCGAGATCGGCACGGTCTACATGTCGATGCAGACCGGGACCTTCGAGTACCACAAGGACTCCGAGAAGACCCAGAAGAACCGCATCGGCTCCTTCTTCACCGTCGGTGACATCGGCTACCTCGACGAAGACGGCTTCTTGTTCCTCTGTGACCGCAAGACCGACATGATCATCTCGGGCGGCGCCAACATCTATCCGGCAGAGATCGAAGGCGCCATCATCATGCACCCGAAGGTGGGCGACGTGGCCGTATTCGGCATCCCGCACGAGGATTGGGGCGAAGAGGTCAAGGCGGTCATCGAGCCAGCCGATGGGGTTGAGGCCTCGGACGAGCTGGCCGCCGAGATCTTGTCCTTCTTGTCCGACAAGGTGGCGAAGTTCAAGACTCCCAAGTCGATCGACTTCACCTCGGAGATGCCCCGGGACGACTCGGGCAAGCTCTACAAGCGCAAGCTTCGCGACCCCTACTGGGAAGGCCAGGAGCGGTCCATCTAGCAGCCCCCGCAGTACCACGTCCTGCGCTGGGGTGAGGCACAATGGCCTCCGTGATCGCTCCCACTGCCCCTGAGAAGACCCATCAGGTCGAACAGGGGGCCATCGCAGCATTCATCGATCGGTGGCGCTTGGTCCTTCTGGGGCTGATCGTCGTGATCGGGGCCATCACCCGCCTCCATGGCTTGACCAGTGGCTCGCTGTTCACCGATGACGCGTGGGTGGCGATCACCAACCACGAGTCGCTCAGCACCGCGCTCCGAATGCTGGTGACGGCGCCCGGCTTCACGCTCTTCGAGCGGTTCTGGACAGGGCTCGCACCTCAGACCACGTGGTTTGCGCAACTTCCTAACGTCGGATCGAGCCTGGCGGGGATCGTGGCGATCTACGCACTTGCTCGCTACTGGCGCTATCCCGCGTGGGTGGCGCTCATCGGATCCGCCATCTTGTCCATCTCTGCCGAGTCGACGGCGTTCGCCACCCACCTCAAGCCCTATCCCGACGACGTGATCACCGCGGCAGGGCTTCTGTGGCTGGGCGAGCGAGCCCGACGTGATCTGAGCGCCAAGAACCTGGCCGTCGTCGGCCTGGCCTCCGTGCTCGCATGCGCGTGGTCGTTCACCAATGCCGTGGTCGTCGGAGCCGTCTTCACCGTGCTGCTCCTCGCCTGCCTTCGTCGACGATCATCGCTTGGTGCCCTGGCGATCACCGCGGGCGTCGCCGGGCTCTTCATCATCGGCCTCTATCTCGGCGTGATCAGACGTGAGGTCACGCCCGCGCTGAACCAGTACTGGCGCCTGAGCTACATCAACACCGGTTCGCTCCACGCGTTCCTCCACTCGACTCGAGCCTCCATCGACAACCTCATCGGCACGGAGCTTGGAAGGAGCTCGCACCACCATCTCTTGCACCTTGCTGGCATGCTCTCCGAATACGTCCTCCTGGCGCTCCTGATCCTTGGTGCCATCGTCTCGTGGCGAAAGAACGCGATGCCGCTGGTGGCGATCGCACTTGCCTACTGCCTCGCCGTCGCCCACAAGATCCCGTTCGGCTCCAACCGCACCGACGCCTACTTGTTCCCCGGACTGATCCTGATTATCGGAGCGGCGATCACCTGGACAAGTCGCCGGATCAAGGAGCGCGCGGCGACTCCCGTGGCGACGGTGGCCGCCTGGGGGACGATCACCGCGGTGACGCTCGGTCTGGTGCTCAGCCTGACGAACCCACCCGGGTACATCGGTGGCGACGTGGCCAAGGCCATGCCTGCGGTGAATGCGGCGCTCCAGCAGAAGGGTACGGTCCTCCTGATCGAGCCCGGGACCCGCTTCGTATGGGCGTACCAGGAAGACCCCACGGCGACCATCATCTTCGGCCCCTCGTTCAACACCGGCTACTCATTCGTCTCGAGTCGTCCCAACGTGATCATCGTGCCGCAGACGCCCCAGGAGCCCGGTTTCACCCTCGCCCCGAGCATCGCCAAGCTCAAGGGGGCCACCCATGTGGTGACGCTCGGCTACCAGATGCCTTCAGCGCCTCTCGATCAGCAGCTCACCGCTGCCGCGCTCACCGCGGCGTGCTGGGTGCGGACCTCCGTCAAGAGCATCGCCGGGTTCCAGGTCGCCACCTACGACCGAGCTGGTCCGAGCTGCATCCCGCAATGAGCCCCTCTGCTGATGGCGTCTCGCCGCAGCTCGCAACGGAGCCCCGCGGTGGAGAGGCGGAACGCTTGACCCTGAGCACAGCCATCGACCGATACCGCTGGGCATTGCTCGCTGTCGTCACCCTGGTCGGCGCCGTCATCCGAGCGCACGGTTTCACCTCAGGCAGCCTCTACCAGGACGACGCGTGGGTCGCATTGCCGAACCTGCAGCCCCTCGGCACGGCGATTCATATGACGGTCTCCGCCCCCGGCTTCATGCTCTTCGAGCGGTTCTGGACCGGGCTGCTCCCCCACACGACCTGGTGGGCCCAGCTCCCGAGCTACCTGGCAAGCGTGGGTGGGATCATCGCCATCTTCGGTCTCGTGCGGTACTTCCGGTTCGCCGCATGGATCGCTCTTCTCTGTGCACTGCTGCTGGCCGTCTCCAACGAGGCGACCACCTTTGCCACCCACCTCAAGCCCTATCCCTTCGACCTTCTTCTTGCCTGCGGACTCCTCTGGCTCGGCGAGCGAGCCAGGCGTGCCTGGAGCTTCACCTCGCTCGCCGTCTTCGCCGTGGCCAGCGTGCTGGCCTGCGGATGGTCGTTCATCCTCGTCCTGGTCGTACTCGGGATCGACCTCGTTCTCGCCATCACGGTGGTTCGGCGACGTTCGATGGCCCTGGAGGCCCTCGGCACGTGCGGGGTGGCACTCCTCGTCACCGGCATCCTCTACGAGGTGGCGATCAAGGGACAGGTCACGCCACGCCTCCGCTCCTATTGGCGGACAGACGACCTGCACACTGGCTCGCTTCATGCCCTTGTCATCAGCATCCGATCCATGGTCCATGGCATCCTCGGCACGCAGCTCAGCGTTGCGACCTCCCCCACCCTCGGCGGTGTCACCACTGCGGAGGCTGTGCTCTTCGCCCTCGCCATCACCCTTGGCATCATCTGCTCATGGCGCAGGTGCGCCCTGGCGATCGGGGTACTCGTCGCCACCCTCGCTGCGTGGGCCGTCACGGTCATCCCCCTTGGCTCTGACCGCACCGAGGCCTACCTGTACCCAGCGCTCCTCCTCCTCGTCGCTGGTGGCCTCCGAGGAGGCTCGACCCTGCTGCAACGTCACGCCCCCACGATCGTCGTTCGCATCGCGACGGCGGTCGTGGCACTCGGCGCTGTGCTCCTCCTCCTCGTCGCGCTCCTCTCCCCTCCCACGTATCCCGGTGGGCGACTCCCTGGCCTCCGAGCGCTGTTCGGGGCTGGTGCGACGGCAGAGCACACCGTGGTGATCGTTGAGCCTGGGACCGTCTATCCCTGGGTCTACGACCACGACCCCACCGCAACCGTCATCTTCAGCCCTCAGTTCTCGACGGGATTCAACTTCACCAGCACCGAGAGAAGCGTCTTCTTGATGTGGGATCACCCCGGTGATGCCCGCTTCAGCCAGCACGTCATCGCCCTGGCGACCCCAGCGATCACTCGCCTCGTCACCGTCGGCTACCTCTCCGCCTTTGACGAGCCCCAGCACGAGGCGACCGTCGTGGCGCTCCATGCGCTCTGCTGGACACCGGTCACGACGAGGACAGCGGATCGCTACCGCGTGACCGTCTTCACGCGGCTCACCGGCTGTACCCCGACCTTCCCAGGGGAGCACGTCGAGGGATGAGCCAGACGCGCCATGCGCTCGTGAGCTCGCTGCGCGTCGACCTCGACAACCTCACGCCCGTCACCGGTGCGATCCGGGCCCTGCCGGTCGTCGCCTGCGTGGTGCTCGGGCTCTCGATCGGCGGCTCTCAAGGCGCCATCGCGCTCGCCATCGGTGCGAACCTGATCGCCCTCCTCTCACTGTTCGGACGCCCAGGGCTGCCGCTCAAGATGGCGGTCTTCGACACGATCGGCATCGGCGCGGCGGTGTTCATTGGCTCCGCCACCGGAACCATCCTGTGGCTCCACCTCGTCACGCTCGTCGGCGTGTGCTTCATCGCCGGGATGCTCGTGGCCGTCGGCACCTCGCAAGCCACTGCGGGCATCCAGGCAATCATCGCCTTTCTGGTCTTGGGCCGCTTCTCGGCGCATCCTCGTGGCGCTCTTGAGCTGGCCGGCCTGGTCATGCTTGGCGCAGCGATCGAGACGGCGGCGCTGGTGCTCCTTCGCGTGCCGCCAAGCCTGCGGGTCCAGCGGGCGCGCCTCGCTGACGCCTTCGATGCCTTGGCCTCCATCACCGAACGCGACCCCGCTCGCTCGCACATCGACCTGACAACCACCATCGACGGCGCCGAGAGGGCGCTGCGCTCGCCTGGACTGTTCGGCCGACGTGACGTCCACGACCTTCGAGCCATCCTTGATCAAGCCAAGCGAGCTCGTCGGCAGCTGACCGCGATCGCCGGGCTGCGCGCCCGCCTCTCTGAGGTTGGACGAGCTGATGAGGCAGCGACCGTCGACGACTGTCTCGAAGCAGCCTCGTCGACCTTCCAGGCGCTCAGCGAGGGGCTGCGCCACCCCGCTCGACGCGCGACATGGCGAACCAGCTCAGCCACCTACGCCGCAGCGGTGGCAGCGCTCGATCTGCAGACGAGCACCGATAGGGAGCTTTCACCTGATGACGAGATCCTGCTGACCCAATGTGTGCGCTACTTCGCTGCGCTCGGCGGGCAGCTGCGCGCAGCGGGGGGCATCCTTGATGGCCAGGACGCTCGACCGAGCGCGAGGCCGAGCACTCGGTCGAGCAGGGACAGGCTTCGGTTCGATCTCGATCGGCTCGCCGACGACGTCGATGCGATCGGCGCCAACCTGACGTGGGACTCCCCCGTCCTTCGACATGCCATCCGGCTGAGCGTCGCCGTCCCGTTCGCCACCTTGCTCGCCGTCTGGGCGGGCGTCCCTCGGGCGTACTGGGTCCCCTACGCGGTCGCCGTCATCTTGAAGCCCGACTACACGACCCTGCTCTCACGAGGTCTCGGCCGTGCCATCGGCGTCCTGTTCGGCGCAACCATCGCTGCCGTCATGGTCGCCACCTTGAACCCTGGCCTGCCTCTCACCACGATCCTGATCGGTCTCGCCGCCTGGGCTGCGTACACCTCATGGGGAGCAAGCTTTTCGGTCGCCATCGGGTTCGACACGGCCTTCTTGCTCTTGCTGCTCTCGACTGCGCTGCCCGACACCGTGGGGACTGCGGCGGATCGCCTCTTGGACATCGTGGTGGGAGGCGTGATCGCACTCGTCGCCTACCTGCTCTGGCCAAGTCCTCCACGAGCAGGTGTGGACGACGCGCTCGCCGACCTGTTCGCCACGATGTCCGACTACCTCTCGATCGTCTTCAGCCTCCTCGAGGGCGCCCCAGTCGAGGTCGCACTCCTCAAGGCCCGATCGCGCACCTCGAGGCAGGCGTGGGCCACTGCCCAAGCAGCAGTCGGTCGAGCGGTCGCCGAGCCCAACGCCGTCGTGCAGGAGAGCACGACCGATCGAAGCCTGCTCACTGCCGCACTCCGAATCGCACGGGTCACCCACGCCCTTCGGATCGAGGCCGAGCTCGGCGCAACCATCCCGACCAGCGCAGCGCTCCGCGACCTCGTTGACGGAGCCCTCGATGCGATGGTCTCGCTCTCGCGCTCGTTGGTCGAAGGGGTGCCAGTCGCCACGCTCGTCGACCTCCGCTCGTGCTGCACCCGAGTCGAAGCGACCCTGGACGATGACCCTCACACCGATGCGCTTCGTCTGCACCTCGACGAGCTGGTGAACGCCATCGACACCGCGCTCTTCGTGCTCACCGCCGACGAGGCGAGTCCCTCATGACACAGCGCTCAGCGCTGCTCGTTTCGCTCCGCCACGAGCTGGGCCAGCTCAGGATCGACGACCGCTGAACCCGCTCGCTCGGCATTGTTCGAGACGATGCCGAGCATCTGCTCGGGCGGCACCTCGATGAAGATCGCCTCGGCCTCAGCGGTGATGACCCCATCGACGGAGATCGTGCCCACCGTGGCGATCTTGCGACCATCGACATTGACCTGCTTCGCCTCGAGCTCAAGGGGCGTGAGCAATGGCGTCGGACGGCGATATCGAATGGTGAGCGTTCCGGTCATGCCGGGCCGGCCCGCGATGAGGTTGGCGTTCCCGAGGATCTCGTCGAAGCACAGCGCGACGATCCCACCATGGACACAGGTGGGCGGGCCCTCGTAGGCGAGCGAGAAGATCGCTCGACCTCGAATGACCGGTCGCCCTTCATCGTCCGTTGCGCCCCAGAGATGGAGCGGAAGGCCCATCGGGTTGTAGGCCCCGTTCATCGGGCTCGACGGGAAGTAGTCCTGTGGGTGTCCGCTGAGCTCGGGGCTTCGACGGATCCTCTTGCCAGGCTCGGCACTGGCTTCCAAGCGTGCTGCGGCCTCTCGCAGCACGGCCGCTTGCGCCAAAAGGTCGTCCTCGGGGATCTCCCGGGACACCAGAACGTCGATCAGCTCGCGAACCGCGTCCGCCGCCTCCATCCTGGGCGACGCCACCGAGGTGGCCGCCGGTCCATTGCGGACGAGGGCCTCCTCGGGGAGATCTGGGACTGGTCGAGCGCTCACCGGCGCTGGAAGTTCGCCGGGCGCTTCTCGGCGAAGGCCCGAGGGCCCTCCTTCGCATCCTCGGTGGCGAAGATCGGCCACCCGAGCTCCAGCTCCCGGGCGAGCCCGTCAATCTCGCTCATGCCTTCGGTCTCGATCACCGAGCGCTTGACCGCCTCGACGGCAAGGGGC
>Ga0164296_1003018_pt1 | contig 16194 bp, 17 predicted proteins | sample GEODES057metaG_FD_113533 | JGI IMG/M metagenome (GOLD analysis project Ga0164296, IMG submission 113533) | Dystrophic lake water microbial communities from Trout Bog Lake, Wisconsin, USA - GEODES057 metaG | ecosystem: Environmental > Aquatic > Freshwater > Lake | place: USA: Trout Bog Lake... | reverse complement strand
GAGCTCATCGAGGCCGTCACGGTTGCCGCGGCGGCCGCCGACGGCCGCCAGGCCTGGGTGGAACCCGACCTGCGCGCGCACCACAACCCGAGCCGCCGTGATGTGATCGCAACGCTGGCGAACCGGCTCGCCCATCGCCTGGCCACGCCGTGCCCCCGCTGCGCATGCCCGGGATACGGCAAGGTCGGCGTCCGCGAGGGCCTGCCGTGTCATGAGTGCGGGTGCCCGACGAGTCTGGTGGTATCCGACGTGCTCGGGTGCCCCGCATGCGACCATCGCGAGGCCGTCGCGCGCACCGGCGCATTGGCGGAACCGCGCTTTTGCCCGGACTGCAACCCGTGAGGGTCAGCTCACGATAGGGCTGCGACGAGCTGGCCTACGTTGTGGCCTGATTCGAGGGGATGACGCAGCTTGCCCTTCGGATTGAATTTGTAGGTGTTGCGTCGGCCGACCTTCGATTTGACGAGGTAGCCCCCGTCGGTCAAATCCGACAAGATCGCCTGCACGGAGCGCTCGGTGATGCCGATCTGTATCGCCAATTCGCGCGCCGTCAGCGACTCGCCCCTCGCGATGCACAACAGGACATGGCCATGGTTGGTGAGGAAGGTCCATGAGCCGTCCACGGAGGCAGGCTACCACGACTCGATTCGCGTAAGGCCCTTCGCGAATCACGCCAGAAATTTCTCGACCGCCTCGCGGTACGCATCCGGGGCCTCGTCGTGGATGAGATGGCCCGCCTGCGGAACATGGACATATTCGACAGTCGACGGCGTCTCAGCCATCTCGCGCATCTGGCCCGGCGGCGTGACGGAGTTGCCGGCCTCGATGAGCAGCGCGGGCACTCGGACCGCCCGCCACTGGGACCAGTAGTCGCGGGTGCCCCATTCCGAGGCGATCTCGATCCACCGCGAGGTGTGGCCGTGCAGCCGCCACCCCGTGGCGGTGCGGTCGAAGGCATCCAGGAAGTACTGGCCGGCGATGTCGCCGAACTCGGCGATGACCTGGTCGGCGGAATCGAAGTCCACCGGAAGGGAGTGCAGCCACGGTTCCCACGGGCCGGTGGTGCCCCCGCGGAAATCCGGCGCCATGTCCTCAACCACCAGCGCCGACACCAGGTCGGGGTGCGCGGCGGCCAGGCACCACGAGTGCAGGGCACCCATGGAGTGCCCCACCAACCGCGCCGGCGTTCCCAGCGCGCCCACCGCGTCGGCCAGGTCGGCGACGAAACGCTCAGTGCTCACGGGATGCGGATCATCGACGTCGCGGCCGCGGTGCCAGGGGGCGTCGTAGGTATAGACGGTGCCCAACCGGGTCAGCCACGGTAGCTGACGCGACCAGGTGGTGCCCCGCCCCATGAGGCCGTGGACCAGTACCAATGGCGCGCCCTGTCCGCCGCGGCAGGTGAGCAGATCGAGCGCCACATCGACTATCTTGCCTCTATCTTGCCTCTATCTCGCCGGTATCTCGCCGCTGGCTTGCCGCTATCGGGCCCGGATCGTGCTGCTATCTTGCTGCTATGCCGCATGTCGTCAAGATCAACGCCATCGAGGTGCCCGCCGACGCCGGCCCGGAGTTGGAAAAACGGTTCGCGCACCGGGCGCACGCGGTCGACAATCAGCCCGGTTTTCTCGGCTTCCAGCTGCTGCGACCGGTCAAAGGCGAGAACCGCTACTTCGTGGTGACGCAGTGGGAGTCCGAGGAGGCGTTCGAGGCGTGGGCGAAGGGGCCGGCCATCGCCGCCCACGCCGGAGAGCGGGCCAACCCGGTGTCCACCGGGGCGTCCCTGCTGGAGTTCGAGGTTGTGATGGACGTTGCCGGTACCAAGCAGGCGGGCTGACGGGCGGTCGGCCCGGCGTCGCGTGGTGGCGCTGAGCGCCACCGCCGCACTGCTCGCGATCCTCGCCCCCGGTTGCTCCGCACCGCCCTCCCCGGCGGCGAAGGCGGCGCAGCCGACCCGGCCGATCGACACCCGGACTCCGCCCGGGCTACGCGCCCAGCAAGCCATGGACATGCTCAACTCGGACTGGCCCATCGGGCCGGTCGGAGTTGGCACCCTCGCGGCGCCGGACAAGGTGGACGAGATCGACACCACCATGGGGCACCTCTGGTGGGACCGTCCGTTCACCCTGGCCGGCGTGGACGTCCAGGCGAGCGCTGCGACACTGCACCTGATCTCCTCCTACGGGGCCCGGCAAGACGTCCGGATCCACACCGACGACGACGGGCGGGTCGACCGGTTCGACCTGGAAACCCAGGCGCCGCAGATCTCGTCGTGGCAGGACATCGACGCGGTCCTGGGCAAGACCGGCGCCCGGTACTCCTACCAGGTCGCCAAGGTCAACGGGGGTCGCTGTGACCCGGTGGCCGGTGCCAACACAGACGAATCCCTCCCGCTGGCTTCCATTTTCAAGTTGTACGTGCTGCACGCCCTGGCGACCGCCGTCAAGAACGGAACCGTGTCGTGGAACGACCAGCTGACCGTCACCGACAAAAGCCGGGCGGTGGGTTCCTCCGGCCTGCAACTTCCTGCCGGCGCCCACGTTTCGGTGCGCAAGGCCGCCGAGAAGATGATCGCCACCAGCGACAACATGGCGACCGACTTGCTCATCGGCCGGATGGGGACGCACGCCATCGAGCAGGCGCTCGTGACGGCCGGCCATCACGACCCGGCCAGCATGACACCGTTCCCCACGATGTACGAGTTGTTCTCCGTGGGTTGGGGTCAACCGGATCTGCGCGACCAATGGAAGCAGGGGTCACCGCAAGTGCGGGCCCAGTTGCTCGCGCAGGCGAATTCGATGCCCTACCGCCCGGATCCGATCCGGGCCCACTCCCCGGCCTCGTCCTATGGCGCGGAATGGTACGGAACCGCCAGCGACATCTGCCGGCTCCACGCCACGCTGCAGGCCGACGCCGTCGGCGCCGCCGCCCCGGTCCGGCAGATCCTTTCCGCGGTGCCGGGCATCCCGTTGAGCCGCACGGTGTGGCCCTACATCGGCGCGAAAGCCGGTGGCCTGCCGGGGGACCTGACGTTCAGCTGGTATGCGATCGACAAGACCTGGCAGCCCTGGGTTGTCAGCTTCCAACTGAACTGGCCCCGCGATCACGGGCCGGCCGCAACGGGGTGGATGCTGCAGATCGCCAAGCAGGCTTTCGCGCTCATCGCGCCCCGGTAACCGACACAACGGAAACGGGCGGCGGCCTCGTTGGAGACCGCCGCCCGTTGACAGCTAGTGCTCTAGGCCTCGTGCGCTCCGGCTTTGGCAAGATCCGGCTCAACCGGCGGCTTGCGGGCGCCGGTGAACGTGAACACCGCGTCCTCGGAAGGACCCTCGCCGTCCCAATTGTCCACGTCGACCGTGACAACCTGGCCGGGACCGATCTCGTCGAAGAGGATCTTCTCGGACAACTGGTCCTCGATCTCGCGCTGGATGGTCCGGCGCAGTGGGCGCGCGCCCAGCACCGGGTCGAAGCCGCGCTTGGCCAGCAATGCCTTCGCCTTGTCGCTCAGCTCGAGTGCCATGTCCTTGCTCTTGAGCTGGACGGAGACCCGGTTGATCATGAGATCGACCATCTCGATGATCTCGTCCCGCGTGAGCTGGTGGAAGACGATGATGTCGTCGATGCGGTTGAGGAACTCCGGGCGGAAGTGCTTCTTCAGCTCGTCGTTGACCTTCTGCTTCATCCGCTCGTAGTCGTTGGCACCGCCGCCCTGGGTGAAGCCCAGGCCGACCGCCTTCGAGATGTCGGAGGTGCCGAGGTTGGACGTGAAGATCAGTACCGTGTTCTTGAAGTCCACTGTGCGACCCTGGCCGTCGGTGAGCCGACCGTCCTCGAGGACCTGCAGGAGGCTGTTGTAGATCTCCTGGTGGGCCTTCTCGATCTCGTCGAACAGCACGACCGAGAACGGCTTGCGCCGCACCTTCTCGGTGAGCTGGCCGCCCTCCTCGTAGCCGACGTACCCGGGCGGGGCACCGAAGAGCCTTGATGCGGTGAATCGGTCGTGGAATTCGCCCATGTCGATCTGGATGAGCGCGTCGTCGTCGCCGAACAGGAAGTTGGCGAGCGCCTTGGACAGCTCGGTCTTCCCGACGCCGGAAGGCCCGGCGAAGATGAACGACCCCGAGGGGCGCTTGGGGTCTTTCAGCCCCGCGCGGGTGCGGCGGATGGCCTTGGAGACGGCCTTGACGGCGTCTTCCTGCCCGATGATCCGCTTGTGCAGCTCGTCCTCCATGCGCAGCAGGCGGGTGGTCTCGGCCTCGGTGAGCTTGAACACCGGGATGCCGGTCCAATTACCCAACACCTCGGCGATCTGCTCGTCGTCCACCTCGGCGACCACGTCGAGATCGCCGGATCGCCACTGCTTTTCGCGTTCGGCGCGCTGCGCCACGAGCTGCTTCTCCCGGTCGCGCAGGCTGGCCGCCTTCTCGAAGTCCTGGGCGTCGATCGCCGATTCCTTCTCCCGGCGCGCGTCGGCGATCTTCTCGTCGAACTCACGCAGGTCCGGCGGAGCCGTCATCCGGCGGATCCGCATCCGCGCTCCCGCCTCGTCGATCAGATCGATCGCCTTGTCGGGCAGGAACCGGTCGTTGATGTAACGGTCGGCGAGGGTGGCCGCAGCCACCAGCGCCGCGTCGGTGATCGACACCCGGTGGTGAGCCTCGTAGCGGTCGCGCAGGCCCTTGAGGATCTCGATGGTGTGCTCCACCGTGGGCTCGCCCACCTGCACCGGCTGGAAGCGGCGCTCCAGGGCGGCGTCCTTCTCGATGTACTTGCGGTACTCGTCGAGCGTGGTCGCCCCGATGGTCTGCAGCTCACCGCGGGCGAGCTTCGGCTTGAGGATCGACGCGGCGTCGATCGCGCCCTCCGCAGCGCCGGCGCCCACCAGGGTGTGCAGCTCGTCGATGAACAGGATGATGTCGCCGCGGGTGTTGATCTCCTTGAGGACCTTCTTCAGGCGTTCCTCGAAGTCGCCGCGGTAGCGGGATCCGGCCACCAACGACCCGAGGTCGAGCGTGTAGAGCTGCTTGTCCTTGAGCGTCTCGGGAACCTGGCCGTTCACGATGGCCTGCGCAAGGCCCTCCACCACGGCCGTCTTGCCGACGCCGGGCTCACCGATCAGGACCGGGTTGTTCTTGGTGCGCCGGCTCAGCACCTGCATCACCCGCTCGATCTCCTTTTCGCGGCCGATGACGGGGTCGAGCTTGCCCTCCATCGCCGCGGCGGTGAGGTTGCGGCCGAACTGGTCGAGCACCAGGGAGGTGGACGGGCTGCCGGACTCTCCGCTGCGACCCCCGGTGCCGGCCTCCGCGGCCTCCTTGCCCTGGTAGCCGCTCAGCAGCTGGATCACCTGCTGGCGCACGCGGGTCAACTCTGCGCCCAGCTTGACCAGCACCTGGGCGGCTACGCCTTCGCCCTCCCGGATGAGGCCCAGCAGGATGTGCTCGGTGCCGATGTAGTTGTGGCCCAGCTGCAGCGCCTCGCGCAGGCTCAGTTCCAGGACCTTCTTGGCGCGCGGCGTGAAGGGGATGTGGCCGGACGGCGCCTGCTGGCCCTGCCCGATGATCTCCTCGACCTGGCTGCGAACGCCCTCCAGCGAGATACCCAGCGACTCGAGCGACTTTGCCGCTACGCCTTCGCCCTCGTGGATCAAGCCCAGCAGAATGTGCTCGGTGCCGATGTAGTTGTGGTTGAGCATCCGGGCCTCTTCCTGCGCCAGGACGACGACCCTGCGGGCACGGTCGGTAAATCTTTCAAACATCGGTGTTACCTGCTCTCCCTGACCATCGGTACTCCGTCACTCCCGGCTGCGGTTCGGCACAGGGGCCGACATCCGGGCCGGGCTTGCATACCTGGGTTCCACTGTAGTGGTCGCCACGCCGACGGGCCTAACTCGCTCCGTACTCCGCTACAACGAGGCGGGCCACCGATTCGTTTCCCCACGGCCCGAACGATCTTTTTCGCCGTTGGCGAAAGACCGACCGGCGAAAAACAGACCGGCGCCCGTCCGAGCAGGACTGGGCGCCGGTGACGAGGTGAAATGCCGGTCAGGTCGCCGCGTGGAACGCGTCGATTACCTCAGCCGGGATACGGCCCCGGGTGGACACGTTGTGCCCGTTGCGCCGCGCCCATTCCCTGATCGCCGCGCTCTGCTCACGGTCGATCGCACCGCGCCCGCGGCCGGCTGCGGCGCGTCCGCGCCGCTTGCCGCCCACGCGGCGGCCCGCCGAGACCCACTGCTTCAGGTCGTTGCGCAGTTTAGTGGCGTTCTTGGCGGAAAGATCAATCTCGTACGTCACACCATCAAGCCCGAATTCGACTGTTTCGTCGGCGGCGCCCGAACCGTCAAAATCATCGATCAAGGTGACGGTCACTTTTTTCGCCATTACCTAATCCTCGCATTTCTTCGTCAACAGTTGTTGAGCAGTCCGTTTAGCAGTTGCCCGCCGGCGGCCTGACTAAAAACCTCCCCAGGAATGAATCTCCCGGGCCCTAATCTGCCACAAATGCGCCGCATAATCAATCCGGCCGGATGACGGGGCTGTTGACGTTTCGGTTGTGCTGTTTCGGCCGTGCTGTTTCGGTTAGGCCTGCGGCCGGACAATCGGGAACAAAACTGTCTCGCGAATTGACAACCCGGTCAAACACATCAACAACCGGTCGATTCCCATTCCGGTTCCGGTACACGGCGGCATCCCGTACTCCAGGGCGGCCAGGAAGTCCTCGTCGAGCGGCATGGCCTCGTCGTCGCCCGCCGCCGCGGCGCGGGCTTGCGCGGCGAACCTGTCGCGCTGCACGACCGGATCGTTGAGCTCGGAGTACCCGGTGGCCAGTTCGACACCGCGTACGTACAGGTCCCACTTCTCGGTGGCGCCGGGGATGCTACGGTGCAGGCGGGTCAAAGGCGTTGTCTCGACGGGGAAATCCCGGACGAAGGTCGGCACGGCCAGCCCGTTGCCGACGGCGTGCTCCCACAGCTCCTCGACGAGCTTGCCATGCCCGTAGCCGCGGTCGTCGGGGATCTCAAGGCTGAGCCGATCGGCGATACCGCGAAGCCGGTCAACCGCCGTCTCGGGTGTGATCTCTTCGCCGAGCGCCGCCGACAGCGACGGATACATCTGGATGGATGGCCATTCTCCGTCGATGTCGTAGACGCTGCCGTCGGGCAACGGCACTTGTCGGGTTCCGATCGCGTCGTCGGCGACTTGCTGAATAAGTTCGCGAGTCATGGTGGCCGAATCGTCATAAGTCGCGTAGCTCTGATAGGTCTCGAGCATGGAGAATTCCGGAGAATGGGTGGAATCGGCGCCCTCGTTGCGGAAGACCCGATTCAGCTCGAAGACCTTGTCGAAGCCGCCGACGACACATCGCTTGAGGAACAGCTCCGGGGCGATACGCAGGTATAGATCGATGTCCAAGGCATTGGAATGCGTGACGAACGGACGGGCCGCCGCGCCACCGGCCAGCGTCTGCAACATAGGGGTTTCCACTTCGAGAAAACCGCGTCGGTCGAGGGCGTTGCGTAAGGCGCGAATAACTGCGATTCTCTGCCGGGCCACCGCCCTGGCCTGGGGACGAACGATGAGGTCGACATAGCGTTGGCGCACCCGGGTTTCTTCGCTCATCTCCTTGTGCGCAACGGGCAGTGGCCGCAACGACTTGGACGCCATCTGCCAGGAATCGGCGAGAACCGACAACTCCCCCCGGCGCGAGCTGATGACGGTGCCGTGCACGGAGACAATGTCGCCGAGGTCGACGTCGGACTTCCACGCTTCCAGCGCGTCGGCCCCGACCGCGTCGAGGCTGATCATCACCTGCAGGGTCGTGCCGTCCCCCTCCTGCAGCGTGGCGAAGCACAATTTCCCGGAGTTGCGGGCGAAGATCACCCGGCCCGCCACGCCGACGACGTCGTCGGTTGCGGTGTCGACCGGCAGGTCGGGGTAGGCGGCGCGAACTTCGGCCAAGGTGTGGGTGCGTCCGGCTGCGACCGGGTACGGGTCACGGCCCTCCGCCAGCAGGCGAGCTCGCTTGTCCCGCCGGATCTGGAACTGCTCGGGAAGATCTACCGCTGCATCCTCGCTGGAGCCGTCCACGACGAGCCAGCTTAAATGACCTGGCGGGACCGGCGTCCGCGGGCTCAAGACCCCGCCGATTCGCTCAGCGTGCGGTCTTGAGCCTGCCGCGCTGGTCGTCTCTGTTGCGTTCGAAGACCAGCCTCAGACCCTGCATGGTGAGGTGCCGGTCGTAGTGCTGGACGGTGCGCAATTCGGGCAGCAACAGGGGCGCGGTGTGGCCGGTGGCCACGATGGCCACTTTGTCTCCAGGGTTGCCGTCCCCCGGGTCGCCGGAGAAGCCCTCGACATTCTCGCGGATGCGCGTCACCAGGCCGTCGACGAGTCCGGCGAACCCGAACACGGCACCGGCCTGCATGCATTCGACGGTGTTCTTGCCGACCACCGAACGCGGGCGCGTCAGCTCTACCTGCCGCAGCCCGGCGGATCGGGCTGCGGCCGCGTCCGATGACACCTGCACTCCGGGAGCGATCGCACCGCCGAGGAACTCCCCTTTGGCCGACACCACGTCCACGCAGATCGAGGACCCGAAGTCGACCACGATGGTCGCGGTGCCGAAGGTGTGGAACGCGGCCAGGCAGTTGACGATCCGGTCGGCCCCCACCTCTTTGGGGTTGTCGACCAGCAGTGGAATGCCGGTGCGGACGCCCGGCTCGATCAGCACGTGTGGTGCCGACGGCCAGTACTGGTCGAGCATGACCCGCAACTCGTGCAGCACCGACGGCACGGTCGATAGGGCCGTCACTCCGGTAATCCGCTCGGAGTCCTCCCCGATCAGACCGTCGATCGTGAGGGCGAGTTCATCGGCGGTGATCTCGGGCTCGGTGCGAATCCGCCACTGCTGCACAACCTTCGCGTGATCGTTGGATCCGGAGAGCAACCCGACGGAGGTGTGGGTGTTGCGAACGTCGATCGCGAGTAGCACGGCTACCGCGCGCCTATTCGCGGGTCCAGCAACTCGGCCGCGCCCGGTATGTCGACGGCGGGCACGAACGCGGGATCGTGGCCCAGGTCGACTGGCGTGTTGTCCGCGTCGACAAACACGATCCGCGGCCGGTAGGCCCGCGCCTCTGAATCCTCCATGGTCCCGTAGGCGATGAGGATGACCAGATCGCCGGGGTGGACCAGATGCGCGGCGGCGCCGTTGATCCCGATCACCCCGGTGCCGCGCTCCCCGGTGATCGCGTAGGTGACCAGGCGGGCGCCGTTGTCGATGTCGACGATGGTCACCTGCTCGCCCTCGAGAAGGTCCGCGGCGTCCATCAGGTCGGCATCGATGGTCACCGAGCCGACGTAGTGCAGGTCGGCCTGCGTGACGGTGGCGCGGTGAATCTTCGACTTGAGCATCGTGCGTAACATCAATTTCTCCAAGGTGATTCGAGGGTTTCCCCATAACCGTCCGGCCCCACGGGTGCCGGCGATGGCCGTTCCAATCCGATCTCGATCGCGACGTTGTCCAGCAGCCTGGTGCGGCCCAGCCGGGCGGCGACCAGCAGCCGGCCGGGCCCGTCCGGCCGCAACGGACCCAACTCGGGGTCGCGTAGTTCCAGGTAGTCGACCGTCAATCCGGGCACGGCGTCGAGTACGGCGCGCGCCGCGTCCAGGGCGGCCGGCGCGCCGGCCTCGGCGGCATGCGCGCCGGCCGTCAGCGCCGCTGAGAGCGCCACGGCGACGTCGCGCTGCTGCGGGTCGAGGTAGCGGTTGCGCGACGACATCGCCAGGCCGTCGGCCTCGCGGACGGTGGGCACCGCGACCACCGTGACGTCGACGTTCAGGTCGGAGACCAGCTGCCGGATCAGCACCAGTTGCTGATAGTCCTTCTCGCCGAAGAACACCCGGTCGGGTCGCACGATCTGCAGCAGCTTCATCACCACGGTGAGCACGCCGGCGAAATGCGTCGGCCGCTGGGCGCCCTCGAGTTCGGCGGCGAGCGGTCCCGGCTGCACGGTGGTGCGCAGCCCGTCGGGATACATCGCCCCGGCGGCCGGCGCGAACACGATCTCGACGCCTTCGCCGCGCAGCAGCGCGAGGTCGGCATCGAGGGTCCGGGGATAGGCGTCGAGGTCCTCCCCGGCGCCGAATTGCAGCGGGTTGACGAAGATGGAGACCGCCACCACCGAGCCGGGGACCCGTTTGGCGGCACGGACCAGGGCGAGGTGGCCCTGGTGCAGCGCCCCCATGGTCGGCACCAACATCACCCGGCGGCCGGTATGGCGCAGCGCACGGCTGACGGCGGTGACGTCGCGCGGGTCGGAGTACACGTTGAGCTCGCTGGCCTTGAAGGACGGCGGGCGGTTCGTTCCCGGTATCACGGCGCCAGGACCTCCACGACGTCCTCGGGGGCGTGCGCCCGCCGGGCGGTCCGCAGGGCGTTGACCCGGTAGGCGTGCGCCAACTCCGGGTCCACCTCGGCCAGCGCGGCCAGGTGCCGAGCCACCGCAGCCGCATCACCGCGGGCCACGGGTCCGGTGAGCGCGGCCTGGCCGCGCTGCAGGGTGTTCTCCAGCGCGGCGCGGGCCAGTGGCCCGACGATGCGTTCGGCGAGTCCGCCCGGCTGGTCATCCACCCGTTGCTGACCGAGCAACTCGTCGCCGCGCAGTGCGGCCCGCAACGCGTCGATCGCGTCGGCGACGACGGTCACGAGGTGGTTGGCCGCATGCGCCAGGGCGGCGTGGTAGAGGACGCGGGCGTCCTCGCGCACGCAGAACGGCTCCCCGCCCATCTCAAGGACCAGCGACTGCGCGATCGCATAACCGATCTCGTCGGCGGCGGTGACCCCGAAGCAGGTGTCCGGCAGCCTGCTGATGTCCTCGTCGGAGCCGGTGAACGTCATCGCCGGGTGAATCGCCAGCGGGATGCAGTCCGGCGTCAGCGGCGCGAGGATGCCGACCCCGCTGGCGCCCGAGGTGTGCACCACGATAGTGCCGGGCCGGACCGCCGACGTGCTGGCCAGCCCGGCCACCAGGCCGGGGAGTTCACTGTCAGGGACAGCCAGGACGAGCAGTTCGGCGTTGGCGGCGACCTCCTGGGGGGAGACCACCCGGGTGTCGGGCAGCCATCGTTCGGCCCGCTGCCGGGACGCGCGGGAGATGGCGCTGCAGCCCACCACGACGTGGTCGGCGCGCTCACGCGCCACACCGAATGCGGTACCGACCCGGCCCGCGGAGATGATCCCCACTTTGAGTCTGGCCGGGCGTAAACCGTCGAACTGCGCCATCGCAGACGACCTCATCTGTGTCTTGGTTCGTTCCGGTCCTGGAGCGGGTACCGGACGGTCGTGATGATTCTAGTCGATCGCCGAACGGGACGGTGTCAGCTGTCGCGACGCCGCCGCCGGCCGCCCGAGGACGGCTGAATCTGCATCCGGGCGAGCAGATCGGCGACCGACTGGCCATCGGTCGGCGGACCTGCCTCGGAGCCCTCTACCGCCGGGTCCGGACCTCGGTGCCGTGGGGGCGGCGCTGACGCGGGTGCCGCAGGTTCAGGCGCAGGGGTTGCCGCTCCGGGCGGGCCGGCAGTGAAATTACGCACGCCATAGTCGCGGTATTCGACCGAATGCCGCGAGCGCGAACGGCGACCGGAGTCGGCAGGGGGCGCAGGCTCCGCCGCCGGCCTCGGCCTGGGCTCGGCGGCGGACTCTGCGGCCGACTCGGCGGTGGGCCCTACGTGCGCACCGTTCGCACGCTCGTCGGGGCTGGCGTGCCGGGATCGTCGCCTCCCGGGCGGTTGGGACACTGGCGGGATCCACGGTTCATTCGGGGGCGTCGCCTGCCAGCCCTGGCCTCCCCATCTGGGCTGCGGCATGGGCTGCGGCGCTGGAGCGGGCGGCGGCCCCGGCGGAGGCGCCCAGCGAACGGGCTCGGGTACCGGCTCGGGCTGGAACACCGGCTCGGGCTCGGGCTCGGGCACCGGCTCGGGCTCGGGCACCGGCTCGGGCTCGGATTCGCGGGGCGGCGCCAACGGCTCCTCTGGCACGTCAATGATGGCCGTGTCGGCGGCGCGACCGGCAGGGCCGGGCGGGGCGGGCGGACTCGGCGGCGTGTCTATGGGAGCCTCGGTGACCCGGTCGCTGGATACCCAGTCTGCCGGGGCGGCGCGGCCTGCCTCGCCGCTGCGATCCCATTCGCTGTAGGCGCGCCCCGGTTGCACCTCGGCCTCAGGCGTCTCCAGTGCGGGGCGTTGTTGCAGATCGGTGTCGAACAGAATCTGCAGGCTGGTTCGCAGGGCGCTCAGTTCCGCGCGCAGCGCGGCGACATCGTCGGAGCCCTGAGCGCGCAACTCGGAAACGAGCTCTCGGCGCAGCTGGGATTCCACGGTGAGCTCGTACTCGCGACGCGCCGAGATCTCACGATCCAGCTGCAGGTCGTAGACGAGCTTGAGGTCGCGGACCCTGGCCTGGTCCAGGTCGCTTTGCCGTCGGTAAACCACCGACACGAAGGCGCCGGCGACTGCGGCCCACAACGCCAGGATGACTGCGAGCTTGAGGAGTCTCACCTGATTGGTGAAAACCAATGCGGAACTGGCCCCGATCGCGAGGACCAGCAACGCGGTCAAGAACACCCAGCCGGGCCTGCGGCCGCCGCGCCGCCCCCGGGCGCCGCGGGACAGAACGGTCATGGCCCGACTGTACCTGCGAGGGCTCGTTGAGCGGGTTGTGCTTGTCCGGCGATTCTCGACGTGAATTCAGGCGCCGCCCGCGGCCTCGCCGTGCTCGGTGGGGTCCGCGGGGGACTTGCAGCAGTGTTGCAGCCACAGCGCGGCGACCACCAACGTCAGCGCGCTCGCGGCCGCCACCGTGGTTCCGGTGGTGTCCTCCGCTGCGGCCCGCAACCACGACCGCCGCGGCAGGAAGTACGCCAGCACCCCCGCCCAGAAGCCGAGCATCAGCGCTCCGACCCAGGCCGACGCCTTGGCAACCATGAGGCTGCGCGCCACCGCCAGTGGGTGTAGCCACCCGGGGCCGGCGCCGATCTCGCCGTCGGCGATCTTCGTCCGCACGTGCCGTGCCCACAGCGCCTCGCCGACGGCTGCGGCGAACAGCGACAGACCGGTCCACACGGTGATCGGCGGAAACCACCGATGCAGCGCGGTCACCAGGAGATACCCGACCACTGCCGCGGCGACGACCGCGGCCGTCAGGTCGCGTTTGCGCGTCGGCCCCATCAGCGGTCCGGTCCGAGGGTCAGCGTCGATCGGCGCACGCCGTCGCGGTCGGCGGCGTCCAGTTCGGCGACCAGGCGCACGACCGGGCGTAGGCCTCCGTCGACGGTCAACGCGGCATCAGGGTCGATATCGAGCCAGGGCACCAGCACGAAGGCACGCAGATGGGCCAGTGGGTGCGGCAACGTCAGGGTCTCATCGAGGGAGGTCACCTCCAACCCCGCCTCGTAGCAGGCGATCACGTCGACATCGAGGGTGCGCGGGCCCCAGCGCTCAGCGCGCACGCGGTCGGCGGCCCGCTCCAGCTCCTGCCCCCTGCGCAGCCATCCGAGTGCGTCGCGTGCGGGGTCGTCGGCGATCAGCACCGCGTTGAGAAACGCGGCCTGATTCTCGAGGCCCCATGGGTCGGTTTCGTAGACGGGGGAGACCGCGAGCACCGACTCGCCCAGCCCGTCGACGACCGACTGCAGGCGGGCCAGCCGGTCGCCCAGGTTGGAGCCGACCGAGAGCACCACGCGGCTCACAACGCCCTGCCCAGCGGGATCACCGAACCGCGGCCGCCGCGCCGCGACCGCCGAATCACCACCGCGACGTCGGAGAACTGGAGTGGGATGGGCGCCTGCGGTTTGTGCACCGTGACCTCGACGGCGTGCACCCGTTGGTCGCGCATGACCTGGTCGGCGATCTCGGCCCCGACCGTCTCGATCAGGTTGCGGGGCGGCCCGGCGACGATGTCGGCAGCCAGCTTCGCAAGCTCGCCGTAGTCGTAGGTGTCGGCCAGGTCGTCGCTGGCGGCGGCGTCGGCGAGCTCGATCCATACTGTGACGTCGACGAGGAAGTCCTGTCCGTCGATCCGTTCGTGGTCGAACACTCCGTGGTGACCGCGAACGGTCAGGCCGCGCAACTCGATTCGGTCAGCCATGGGTCAGGTCGCAGTCCGCGTCCAGGCGCCGACGACTTTGAGGGCGTCGACCGACGCCCGCACGTCGTGCACGCGCACGCCCCACACCCCATGTAGTGCGGCCAGGGCGGAGATCACCGCCGTCGCCGTCTCGCGCCCGTCAGGCGGCCGGGGAGTTCCATCGGACCCGGCCAGCAGGGAACCCAGGAACCGTTTCCGCGATGCGCCCAGGAGCACCGGAATCCCGGTGGCGACCAACTGGGGCAGGGCATGCAGCAGCGCCCAATTGTTCTCAGGCGTCTTGGCGAACCCGAGTCCCGGGTCGATGACGAGCTTGGCGGGATCGACGCCGGCAGCCACCGCGTCGTCGACGCCGGCCATCAAATCGTCACGCACCTCGGCCACCACGTCGCGGTAGCGCGGTGCCCGGTGCGGCCGGTCGGACGACACCGGCGGCCAGTGCATCAGCACCCAACGCACGCCGGCCTCGGCGACCAGTCGCGCCATCTCGGGGTCCGCACGGCCACCGGAGACATCGTTGACCATCCGCGCGCCGCTCTGCAGCCCCGCCCGCGCGACATCGGCGTGCATCGTGTCGATGCTCACGGTAACACCCTGCGCGGCAAGCTCTTTGATGACCGGAACGACGCGCGCCGCCTCGACTCGAGGGTCGGTCCGGGTGGCGCCGGGCCGGGTGGACTCGCCACCGACATCGACGATGCCGGCGCCCTCGGCGGCCATTGTCAGACCGTGCGCGACGGCATCGTCGGCGTCGAGGTAGCGCCCGCCGTCGGAAAACGAGTCGTTGGTGACGTTGAGAACACCCATAACCTGCACAGGCGCGGGGCTCACTTACGCAGGATGAGTTCGAGCGCTTCGGCTCGGGAGGCGGCGCTGGTCTTGAACAGCCCGCGGACCGCCGAGGTTGTGGTGGTGGACCCGGGTTTGCGGACTCCGCGCATCGCCATGCACAGGTGCTCGGCCTCGATCACGACGATCACGCCCCGCGGATCGAGCTTTGCCACCAGGGCGTCGGCGATCTGGCTGGTGAGTCGCTCCTGCACCTGGGGCCGCTTGGCGTACAAGTCGGCCAGTCGGGCGATCTTCGACAGGCCGGTCACCCGGCCGTCCTTGCCGGGGATGTAGCCGACGTGGGCAACCCCGTGAAAGGCCACCAGGTGGTGCTCGCAGGTCGAATACAGCGGGATCGACTTGACCAGCACCAGTTCGTCGTGTTCCTCGTCGAACATGGTGTTCAGCACGGTGTCCGGGTCGGTGTAGAGCCCGGCGAAGATTTCGCGGTAGGACCGGGCGACGCGGGCCGGGGTGTCCCGCAAGCCCTGCCGATCCGGGTCCTCGCCCACGGCATAGAGAAGTTCACGGATCGCGGCCTCAGCGCGATCCTGGTCGAATACCCGGGTCGCGGGGACCGCAGTGTCCGGCAACGCCATAGAAAGCTCCGTTCGGTCAGCCCTGGGCCGGCGGGGTCGTCCGGCTCGCGTCATCTGGCGGCGGATATGGCGGATGCAGGGGCTGCGCCGCCCCCGGGTGGCCCGGGTAGGTCTGCGCCGGCTGCGGCCAGTAGGGCTGCTGCGGCGCCTGGGGCGGGTACGGGGCCTGGGGGGCTTGCGGCGCCGGATACCAGTATCCCGCCTGCTGCTCCGGGGGCGGCCATCCGGGTGCGTGCCAGCCCGCTGGGGCGCCGTAGTCCGGCTGCGGGTGGGCATGCGGAGCGCCGCCGGTTGAGGGCGCGCCGTGGTAGCCGCTGGATCCGTTGCCGCCGTGCGCGTTTCGGTCAGGCTCAGCCCGCGCGGCGTCGGCGGCCTGACTCGCGCGCGCGATCGCCGCCTTGAAGGGCGGCTCTTGAGCGGGCGGGGGCCAGGGTTCGCCGCGCTCGATGGCCAGCTCTCCGGGTGTCTTGATCGGCGGCTTGTCCGACGGGACACGACCTCCGAAGTCGTCGAACGCGGTGAGCCGGGGCCGCTTGTCGACGTCGGCGAAGATCGCCTGCAGCTCGGGGCGGTGCAGGGTTTCCTTTTCCAGTAACTCCCCGGCCAGTAT
>Ga0164296_1003016_pt1 | contig 16195 bp, 13 predicted proteins | sample GEODES057metaG_FD_113533 | JGI IMG/M metagenome (GOLD analysis project Ga0164296, IMG submission 113533) | Dystrophic lake water microbial communities from Trout Bog Lake, Wisconsin, USA - GEODES057 metaG | ecosystem: Environmental > Aquatic > Freshwater > Lake | place: USA: Trout Bog Lake... | reverse complement strand
GGCGGTGCCGAGCACGTAATTGTGATCGTAGCCTTGGCCGAGACGGAGTTGCTCATCATCGGCGCCGATGCGGGCGCCGATAGCGGTTGGGCGGCGAAAGTCGAAGACGGTGCCGGCGACGGGGCGGATTTCCCCGGTTGGCAGGCCGGAGGGCTCGGAGGGGGTGAAGGCATCCGCATGGATGGTCAGCACATGGCCGAGGATATCCGGGGCGCCGGTGAGGTTGAAATAGGCGTGATTGGTCAGGTTCAGCACCGTTGGCGCGCTAGTGGTGGCGGTGTACTCGATCACCAATGCCCGCTCGGACAGGCGGTAGCGCACGGCGACATCGAGTGTGCCGGGGAAGCCTTGGTCGCCATCCGGGCTGGTGTGGCGCAGCACCACCGCGTCGCCCTCGCGCTCGCCCTGCCAGAATAATTTGCCGAAGCCGACGGCGCCGCCATGCAGGCAGTTGCCGCGATCGCTGACTGGCAGGGTGTGGCGATGCCCATCAAGGCTGAAATGGCCGCCGCCGATGCGGTTGGCGTAGCGGCCGGCGATGGCGCCCATATGGGCCGGGTCGGTCAGGAAGCCTTCCAGGGTGGGGAAGCCCAGGGTGACCGGGCGCCAGCCCTGCGCGGTTTCCACCTCAAGGTACGCGATACGGGCGCCCCAGTTGATGAAGGTGGCGCGCAGCCCCTCGCCGGCCAACGTCCAGCTATTCAGTGTGTTTTGCATCGATCCCCCGTTGACCCTGCCTGCCGCGCGTCTGACACTGCCGGCTTGTGTCGGCAAGGAATATCCTAATGCAACTCGCCCTTTCCACCTGGCAGGAAGTTGAAGACGCCCTGCGGCAATCCGATGGCATCATCATCCCCATTGGCTCGGTTGAGCAACACGGGCCGAACGGATTGATCGGCACCGACCACTTATGCACCGAAGTGGTGGCCAAAGGGGTGGGGGATGCGACCGGGTGTTTGGTGGCGCCGACCTTGGCTTATGGCATGTCTCAGCACCATCTCGGATTTACCGGCTCGGCGACGTTGCGGCCAAGCACGTTGATGCTGGTGGTGCGCGATGTGGTACAGTCCCTGGCGGTGCACGGGTTGCGCAAGTTTTTCTTCATCAACGGCCATGGCGGCAATGTGGCGACGGTGACAGCGGCGTTCGATGAGCTTTATGCGTTGAAATCGCTCGGACAGTTGGACCCGGCGGTGCGCTGCCGGATGACGTTCTGGTCTGGCGGGCCGCGCGGCAAGGTGCTGGCTGAGGCGCTTTATGCCGGGGTGAACGGCAACCACGCGACCGCGGCCGAGGTTTCGCTGGCGCAGTATTATCAGCCGGATGCGATCAAGCACGCGCAGATGACGCCGAAAGTGGCGCCGACCGCGCCGCAGTTTTTCGAAGCCGCCGACTATCGCGCCCGCTTTCCGGATGGGCGGATTGGCTCCGATCCCTCGCAGTCCTCGCCGGCGCACGGTAAGCGTTTGTATGACGCCGCAGTGGCCGATATGGTAGAGGCGTACGAAGCGTTTCTGGCCTATTGAGCAGGTTTACATGCCCACTGGTGCCAAAACCAAAGAATAGTGTTAGGCTTAACGCAGCGTGGCGGACCAAGCGTATTTTCACCGTTCCGTCGCGGACATGAACAGAGGATAGCCTGAAGTGCGACCGCCGAAAAATGACTGGAAGCGCCAACCCCGTGGGTCCGGATTCGATGACGATCGGTTCTACGGAAATGCCCCGCCGCCGCCGCCGTCCTTCGCCGCCTTTGGTGGTGGTGGACCGGAACTGACCGCCACGGTCAAGTGGTTCAACCCCGAAAAAGGCTTCGGGTTCGTTGAGCTCGCCGATGGGTCGGGCGACGTGTTCCTGCACATCAACGCGCTGCAATCCTCTGGCCACTCCGCGGTTAGCCCCGGCGCCAAGATGCAGGTTCGTGTTGGCCAGGGCCAGAAAGGCCGTCAGGTCGATATGGTGCTTTCGGTTGACGAAAGCACTGCTGAAGCGCCGCGCAAGTCCGGTGGTTTCGGCGCTGACCGTGGTGCCGATCGCGGACCGCGCCCGGGGGCTCGCCCGCCGCGCGCGCAGGTCGATCTGTCCAGCGCTGTCGACATGATGGGCACGGTGAAGTGGTATAACCCGACCAAGGGTTTCGGCTTCATCTCCCCCGCTGATGGCGGCAAGGACGTGTTCGTGCACGCAACCGCGCTGGAACGCGCTGGTTTGCAGCCGTTGCAGGATGGCCAGTCCGTCCGCATGGCGGTGGTGCAGGGCGCCAAGGGTCCGGAAGTCGGCTCCATTAGCCTCGGCTAATCAGCGACTTCAGGCTTGTTACCGGCGGCGCGCAAGCGCCGTCGGGTCCAGCACGGTCAGCGCTTGCCAACCGAACCGCAGCAGCGGTTCGGCGTCGTGCGCGAAGGCGATGATCTTTTTGACGACATCTGGCTTGGCCAATACGGCCAGGGACAGATCGCGACTGACGGTGAAGGATTTCAACCGCAGCGCATCGGCGACCGGGCTTTCGGCCGCATCTTCAAATCCACGCGGCATGCGCGACAAGGTGGCGCTGGTATCCAGGGTGAGTTTTGCCCGGGCCAGATCGGCGCGCACGGCGTTGAAGCGGGCCGGATCGACGTAGATCGCCTCACGCAGGGCTTCCAGCGGTTCTTTGTCCGGTTCGTAAAAGCCGGCGGCGACAAAACTGCGGCTGGGTTCCACGTGGATATACAAAATACCGTCAAACCGGCTGCCGCCGATTTTGCGCAGCACCGCGCCGGCATGGGTTTTGTAGGGCAGTTTGTCTTTGCTGAACCGCACATCGCGATGGATGCGGAAAATCGCCTTGGCCGGGTCGCCGGTCAGCGGGATATCGGCGGCGGCGAGTTCGCTGATGACATCGGCCAGCAGCAGCCGGAACGGGGCGAGCACGTTCTGCTCATAGTCCGGCTTGTGCACCGCAAACCAGTCGCGGGTGTTGTTGGCGGCGAGTTCGCGTAAAAAGTCGAACGCCGCCGGACGGAAACCGGGAAAGCCGCTGGCCATGGAATGCGCCCTTTGGGTATTTGGCGATAGGTAAACCCACCCTCGCCCTGGCGGCTATCCCCAAGGCCCAAACAGAGGAAAAGTTTTTTCAAAAAGAAGCGCCTTGGGGCGTTCATCTTTGCAAAAAAGAGAACCGAAAACTTTTATTTATGAATGCGTTGGGTGTGGCGCGGGTGAAGGAATACGGCGCCGGCAAGGGCTAAGGTGGCGGCGAGCAGGAAGGCGCGCTGGAAGCCGGGCATGAAGGCGGTGGAGGATTGGAAGGCGAGCATGATCAGGCTGGCGCCGGAGAGGGTGCCGATGGTGCGGGTGACCATGCCGAGGCTGCCGGCGACGCCGCGATCTTCCGGCGGGAGCGCGCTGGTCAGGATGTCCAGGGTGGCGACCTGGAACAGGCCGATGCCGATGCCCTGGGCCAGGGTTGCGGCGGCGAGCCAGAGGATGGGCGCGGCGGCGGGGGCCAGGCCGATGGCGAGGAGTGCCAACGCCACGAGCGCGGCGCCGCGTTGCGCCAGGCGATAGGCGGGCACGCGGCCGGCCAGGCGCCCGGCCAGCGGGGCGGCGAAAATGCTGCCGAGCGGGCCGACGGCGAGCAAGGCGCCGCCCATCGGCACCGAGAGGCCGCTGAACTGGTTTAGGTAGAATGGCAGCAGCAACGGCACCGCGAACCAGCCGAGATTGACCAGCGTGTTGGCCAGATTGATCTGGGCCACGCCGGGTTGGCGCAACACACCGATGGCGATGAGCGGCGCGGTGGCGACCGTCTGGCGCCAGAGGAAGCCGGCCAGGCAGAAGGCTGCCAATACGGCCGCACCGGCCAGCGCCATCCCGCCCGCCGGCAGGCCGCGTAGACGGTCCAGCGCCAATACCAGGGCGGCGATGGACAGCGCGAGCAGGATGGCGCCGGAGAGATCGAAGGCGCGGTGGACGGGGTGGGCGGGCCGGTTAGGCAGGGTGAAGGCCAGCAGCAACGCGGCCAGGGCGATCGGGATGCGGAAGGCGTAAACCGCGCTCCAGCCCCAGCGCGCCAGCAGTAACCCGGCGAGCAGCGGGCCGGCGGCGGCGGCGAGTGCCATCATCATGGAATACCAGCCCAATGCCTGGGCGCGCCGGGCTTCTGGCAGCGCGAGGGTGGCGAGAGCCGGGCCGACACTGAGGATGAGCGCCGCCCCGACGCCTTGCGCGGCGCGGCCGGCGAGGAACCAGGCGAAGGACGGGGCCAGGGTGCAGCCGATGAAGGCGAGCAGGCTGACCAGGCAGCCGAGCCAAAACACCCGTCGGTAGCCCAGCAGGTCTCCGACGCGACCGAAGGCCAGGGTCAGGCTGGCATAAACCAGCACGTAGGCGATGACGACGAAGCGGATGGCCGGGATATCCAGGCCGAAATGGGCGGCGATCTGCGGGAAGGCCACGTTGACGCTGGCATCGAGCGGGACGACGGCGGTGCCGAGGCCGACAACGAACAATCCGCGCAATTCGGCCGCCGTCATACAGATGTCTCCGGATTTGCGTTGCTATCAAAGGCCGATCAGGCATGATCGTGGAATGCTACGATTTTTCGCCTTGCTGGCGTTGCTCTGCCCTGCCGCGCTGCACGCGCAGCCGGTGCAGTTGACGTATGCCGGCTATGTGGCCGGGCTGAATATTTTCGCCTTCCATGCCACCGCTGATCTGGGGGGCGGGTCGTATCGGGTGGAAACCGGGTATCGGACCTCGGGCCTGCTGGGGGCGTTTGTCGCCGGCGATTTGCACACGCTCGCGCTGGGGCATTGGCGCGAGGGGGCGGCGGTGCCGGTGCAGTTTCAGACCTGGGGACTGTGGCGCGGCGACAAGCGGGAAATGCTGATTGAATACGTGGCCGGGCAGCCGAATGTGCGCAAGGCGATCCCGTCGATTGCCGGGGAGCGGGAGCCGGTTTCGCTGGCCGATCAGGCCAATACGATTGATACGCTGAGTGGGTTTGCCCATCTGACGCGGCAGGTGAACGAGACCGGCAAATGTGCCGCACAGGCGCGGATGTTCGATGGGCGGCGGCTGGTGGCGGTGTCGGTGGTGGATCGGGGGATGGAGACGCTGGAGCCGGATTCGGCGGCCATGCATGCCGGTACGGCGCTGCGTTGCGATATGACCAGCCGGCAGATCGCCGGTTTCGCCTTTGATGACGGGCGCGATCCGCTGGCGACCGAGACGCATGGCACGTTGTGGTATGCGCGCCCGCTGATCGGGGCGCCGATGATGCCGGTGCGGATGAGCTTTGAGCTGCATATGTTCGGCCATGCGACGATGTATCTGGGCGCGGCCAAGCTGGTGCAGCCGACGGTGATGACCCGACCGGCGGGTTGAAGCGGCCCGCGCGTTTCCGGCCGCAGAGCTGGGTTTCCGCCAATACGCGACAAAGCGGCGCTGCGGCCTTGCCATTGGAGCGGGATGGGACGACATAAGGCACAACCGGACCAAATGGGTCCGCTTTCCGTCGCCCTTCCAGCGAGGCAGAACGATGTTTATCGAGACCGAAGGCACCCCCAACCCAGCGACCCTGAAATTTCTGCCCGGCGTGGATGTGATGGGGGTTGGCACCGCCGATTTCGCCACCGCCGCCGCCGCCGAACGCAGCCAGCTGGCGACGGCGATTTTCGCCTTGCCCGGCGTGTCCCGGGTGTTTCTGGGCGGGGATTTCATCACCGTGACCAAATCCGACGTTGAAAGCTGGACGGCGCTGAAGCCGGCGGTGCTCGGCGTGATTATGGAGCATTTTGTCGCCGGGTTACCGGTGATCGAAGGCGCGGGCGAAGACGCGGCTGAAGATGTGCTGCCGGAAGACGCCGAGATTGTTGAGGCGATCAAGGAATTGCTCGACACCCGCGTGCGCCCGGCGGTGGCTGGCGATGGCGGCGATATCGTGTTCCGTGGCTATCGCGACGGTATTGTGCGGTTGCATATGCAGGGTGCGTGCAGCGGCTGCCCGTCCAGTTCGGCTACGTTGAAGCATGGCATTGAAAACATGCTGCGCCATTACGTGCCGGAAGTGCGTAGCGTTGAGCAGGTGATGTACTAATGGCTTTGGACGACGTCGCACTCGACACGCTGTTTCGCCAATCCCGCACCCATAGCAAATGGACCGACGCGCCGGTTACCGATGACGAACTGCATGCGCTGTATGATCTGCTGAAAATGGGGCCGACCTCGGCCAATTCATCGCCGGCGCGGTTTCTGTTCATTCGCAGCCAGTGGGGCAAGGACCGGCTGCGGCCGGCGCTTTCGGCCGGCAATCTGGACAAGACCATGTCCGCCCCGGTGGTGGTAGTGGTGGCGCATGATCCGCAGTTTTACGACAAGCTGCCGACCTTGTTCCCGCACGCCGATGCCAAGGTGTGGTTTACCAGCAACCCGGCTTTGGCCGAGGAAACCGCCTTTCGCAACGGCACGCTGCAAGGCGCCTATCTGATTATGGCCGCGCGCAGCCTGGGGTTGGATGTTGGGCCGATGTCCGGCTTCGATAAAGCCAAGGTCGATGAGGAATTCTTCTCTCATCGTGGCTGGAAGACCAACTTTCTGATTAATCTCGGCCATGGCGAGCCGGGCGGCACCTACGACCGCTTGCCGCGTCTGGCGTTCGACGAAGCCTGCTTTATGCAGTGAGGCGCTGGGGTGCGGGTGGGTTACTCGGGTTCCTGCACCTCTGGCCCCCGCATTTCCGGGCCCTGCACGTCCAGACCTTGGCGCGCGACGGTGCCGGTGAGACTATCGGTGACCATCGCCGTCCAACGGCCGGGTTTGGCGTTGGCGGGCAGGGTGACGGCCCAGGTAGCAGGCGTGTCGCCGAGGCGTAAATTGAGCGCGGAGCCCGGTTGCGCTGCCCCGTCTGGATCTAGCAATTCCGCGTGCACGACGTGGATGGTGGCGGTTGGCAGGCCGTTGAGGGCCACGGTGATGTCCGTTATGGCGCCGGGTGGCAGATTGGTGCGCACGGCGGAGAGGATCGGTGCCGGCAGGGTGCCGGGGCTGATGGCCAGTAGGGTTGGGCTGTCCGGCGGCAGGGACAATACCAGCTTGGCGTTATGTTCCAGCCCGATGCGCTGACGCAGGTCGAAGATTTTGGTGCCGGGAGTGACGACCATTTCCACCTTTTCGTCGCCTTGGAGCGCTGGTTGGCCGGGGCCGGGCGGGGTGCGCAGCAAGGTGATGAGGGTTACGTCGCCACTGCGGAACAGCCGCATTTCCACATCGCGGGCCGGTTGGCCGGCGGGAGTGAGCAGGCGGAAATCCGGTTTGGCGCGGGCTTGGGTCAACAAGCCGCTGGCGGCGGTGATGGCGGCCGGGCTGGTGGCGGTCGGGTCTTCCAGCATGGCCGGCGGCAGGGTGGCGAGTTTGCCGCGCCGGATCATGGCGGCCAGGGGCGAGGCGGTGCGGGGATGGCCGTGTTCATCGTATTGGCCGGGCATCACATCGGCGACCACCAGCCCGCCGGCGGTGGCGAAGGCGGCAATTTCCTCGGCTTCCCGCGTGGAGAGCGCCAGGGCCTGCGGCAGGATGAGCAGGCGTACGGGGCTGTCGCGCAGCACGCCGCGGGCGAGGAGGGCGGGGGTGAGGTAGCGCGGCGGGGTGCCGAGATGGGTGAGGGCGAGGCTGGCGCGTTGCAGCGCGCGGCGATAGGCGCTGTCGTCTCGGGCTTCGGCTTCGGAGAGGTTGGGGGCATCGCGCCAGGCATCGCCTTTTGCCTGCCGATCCAGCAGCCAGCGCAGACGTTGGCTGGGGGGGGAATAGAGGATGGCGACTTTGTCGGCGATTGGGGTGGCGGCCATCAACTGGGCGCCCAGCCCGCCGGTGAGTTCCGCCAGCAGCGGCGCGAGGCTTTGGCCGCGTGGGCCGAGTGTACCGTCCGCGCGGGTAAAGCTGCCATCGGCGTCCCACACCACGAACCCCTTGAGGCCGGCCAGCACGCCGCGCCAGAGGCGGGTGATTTCGGCCGGGCCGCTTTCGGCGGTGGTGGCGAGGGTGATCAGCGCCGGGTTGAGCGAGCGGGCGATGGCCAGCCCTGCCCCGTCTTCGTCGCCTTCCATCACATCGACGCTATACGGCAGCAGGGCGTAATCGTAGCCGCCATTGCCGGGCGCCTGCACGCCTTCGAGGCCCGATAGCGCGCCGGGGCCGCTGGCGTGGACGGAATCCGTGCCCATGCGCAGCGCCTGGGCGAAGGCGAGATCCATCCAGGCGCGGAAATCCATCCAGGCGGACAGATTGCCGGATTTGCGCGCCATCGCTTGCGGCGTGGTATCTGGCATTACGTCTTCCCAGGTGGCGAAATTGCTGTCCCACTGGAAGTTCAGCCGTTCCAGCGAGCCGTAAGCGCTTTGCATGGCCTGGCGGAAGGCGGTGATGCCGTGGCGGGAAAAATCGAAATCCCACGCAGCGGCGAGGTCGGCGATTCCGGCTTCATCCGCCAGATTGTAGAATAGCGGTTGATAGGGGCCATAGGCCCGCACATGCGCGGTGAGCCGGGCGCGGATGCGGGATTGCCAGACCGGATCGGCAAGGCTGGGCTCACGCTGGAGGGCGGTGCGGTCGGCGGGGTTGGCGCGGTAGCGGGCGCGGGCCTGCTCGAACAGCCAGTTGGGCTGGCCGGGGTGATCGGGCTGGAAGCGATGATAGGGGGCGTAAAAATCGGTGGCGATGTTTTCAAGGTAAATGCCGAGGCCGGCGGCGCGGATGGGGGCGAGTTGCTCGGCGACGCTGGCGGCGGTTGGTACGGTGTCCCGGTTGGCGTTGACCCGCAGGGTGGAGATGCCGAGCCGTTTCAGCGCCTGCATCTGCGCCGGCGACTGGTCCGCCCACATGATGACCTGGAAATCCTCCCAACCGGCCGCTGCTGCGGGCGCGCCGCCGGCCGCCAGAGCGAGCCAGAGCCCGAGCGCGGCCCGGTGGATTATCGTAGCGAGGTGTCGCGGGCGAGGAGTGTGGGCACGAAGACCAGGGTTACCAGCAAGGTGCAGGCGAGGCTGAGCAGCAGCAGCATCCCCATGCTGGCGGTGCCCGGATGGCCGCTCAGGGCCAGGGAGCCGAACGCGGTTGCCGTGGTCAGGGCCGAGAACAGGATCGCCCGCGCCGTGGCCGTGCCGAGGAAGGCATGGCTGCCGGACCGCCAGTTCATCACGAAGTAAATATTGAATGATACGCCTACCCCTTGCAGCAGCGGCAAAGCGATGATGTTGGCGAAGTTGAGCGACAAGCCCAACGCCACCACCAGCACCACCGTGAGCAACGCGGAGAGTAGCAGGGCCGCCATCACCAAAGCTACCTCTTGCGGGCGACGCAAAATGGCCAGGAGTAGCGCGGCGATGGCCACCACCGCACCGATGGCGGCGGCGCGGAAGGCGCCGAGGATGGTGGCGGCCGTTTCAGTGATGGTGATCGCCGAGCCACCGGCCTCTGGCGCCACGCTTCGCACCGCATCCGCAAAGCGGCGCAGGCCGGCGGAATCCCGTGCCGCCGGGCCGGCAAGCGCTTGGACCCGCACCCGGCCATCGGCCAGGCGCCAATCGGCCAGCAGGTCGGCGGGCAAATCGGCGTCCGTCACAGGTTTGGCGGCCAGTGCCAGCCGGAGCCGGTTGAGTTGCAGCGGCAGAAAGCGGGACAGCGCCTGATCGGCGGCCAGCAGGGTTGGGTCTGGCGCGGCGGCCAGGCGGCGCAGGTCGTCGGCAATGGCGGCCAGCACGTGGCCGGGTGGCAGCTTGGCGCGGGCCAGATCCAACTGCGCCAGGGCGGTGTTGGCCGCCATGCGCAAATCCGCCGCCGTGACCGGGGCGGCCGGGCTGCGCGGGGCGAGGGTGGCGGCGAGCAGGCTGGCGGCATCCTGGATCAGCGCCAGCTTGGCCGGCTGGTTATCCGGCACGAAGCTGCTGAGGGTGAGGACCTCAGCTACATCCGGCAGTTTGCGCAGCCGGTCCGCCAGCGTATCGGCAGCGGCGCGGGAGGGGGCGAGGATGTCGGCGCTGTACGGATTGGTCAGCGGGCTGTCCATCAGGTCGTGCAGGGTGGTCATCGCCTCGGTGGTGGCATCTTTAGTGTGCAGCGGATCGCTGTCGAAGCGGAGTTGGCCGATCAGGCCAAGCCCGAGCAGGGCCAGCAGCGCGAAGGCGCCGAGCACATAGCGGCGATGGCGCACCAGATGTTGTTCCACTCGCCCGGCCCATTGCCAGCCGATTTCGCCGGCTTCCGCGCGCGGCCGCAGCAGGCTGATGCAGGCGGGCAGGAACGTGACGGTGCAGGCGAAGGCGATCAGCATGCCGCCGCCGGCGATCAGGCCCAATTGGGCGACGCCGCGAAAATCGGTCGGCACGAAGGCGAGGAAGCCGGCGGCGGTGCCGACAGCGGCGATGAAGATCTGCGGCCCGACGCCGCGGGCGACCTCGGCCAGCGCAGCGTCGTTCTCGCCAAAGGCAAAGCGGGCTTCGCGGTAGCGGACACAGAACTGGATGGCGAAATCGACGGCGATGCCGACAAACAGGATGGCGAAGGCGACCGAGATCAGGTTGAGCGTACCGACCGTGAGAGCGGCGAAGGCGGTGGTCAGGGCCAGGCCGAGCAGCAAGGTGGCGACAATCGGCAGGATCAGCCGCCAGGAGCGCACCGCCAGCAGCAGCCACAGCACCACCAGCACCCCGGATGCCACAGTGCCAATCGCGGCGCCTTTGGCGACGGTGGCAAATTCCTCATCCGCCAGCGGCACCGCGCCGGTGACCCGCACCCGGGCTGCGCCGGATTGCACGAAGGGCAGGCCGGCGGCGGCGGCGCGCAAGGCGGCGGTGGCGGCACCGCCCGGTTCCAGCGCGGTGTCGTCAAGCTTCGGTTGGGCCAGCACGAAACGGTAGCGCCCGGCCTGATCGGTCAGCGCGCCGCCGAGCAGCTTTTCCCACGAGAGCGGGCTTGGCTTGCCGGCGGCGGCGGCGGCGAGGGCCGTGTGGAAGCCTTGCAAGGGGGCGGCAAAATTGGTCAGGTCCGCCTGACCTTGGGCGGCGCCCATGCCGAGAAGGGTCATCGCCGCGAACAGGCCGCGCGCGCTGGGATCGGCGGAAAGTTGGCCGAGGAAGGGCTGTGCATCGATGGTACCATCGAGCAGCGCGCCCAGCGGCTTGGCATCCAGCAGCAGCAAGGCATTGGCGTAGAAATACGGCAAGGCGTCGGGCTGGCGGACATAGGCGAAATGCGACGGGTCTGCGGCCAGCCGGGTGGCGAGCGCGGCGGCGGTGTCTTCGGCGACTTCGGGGATGTCTGCGTCGATCACGACCACCAGCAGGTCGCGGAATTGGGGAAAGGCCTGGTCGAAGGCCATCGCGCGTTGCCGCCAGGGCAGTGCGGCGGCGAACAGCTCATCGGTGTCGGTGGACATGCCGAGTTCGGCGCTACCGAGCCAGAGGCTGAGCCCGAAGAGCGCGATCCCGGCCAGCACGACGGCAATGGCGTGGCGACGGCAGGTGGCGACGATGGTGGCGAGCAGGTGCGGCAGGGTCATGCGGCGGGGGATAGTCCCAACCGGGACGGCGGTCCAGGGTGGGACATCTTGGGCTTTGACGCCGGCGGCGCTTCGGGCCAAAACGGGCAAAATTTGCAGGGGAACCACGCCATGACCATTGCGCCGCGCAGCCGACCGCCGTTTCGCGCCGACCATGTCGGCAGCTTGTTGCGCCCGCAGGCGCTGCGCGATGCCCGCGCGGCGCATGCGGCCGGCACGTTGCCGGCGATGGCGTTGCGGGAGGTTGAGGACCGGCATATCGCCGAGGCGATCGCCAAGCAGGAATCGATTGGCCTGCGCGCGGCCACCGACGGCGAATATCGGCGGGCGTATTGGCATTACGATTTCGTTGCCGGGCTGGAAGGCTGCGAGTTGTATACGCCGGAGACCAAGATTGAGTTCAAAGGCGGGGTGAAGCTGCCGCACACGCTGCGGGTGAACGGCAAGATCGCCTGGAAGCAGCCGGTGTTTGTCGACGATTATCGCTTCGTTGCCAGCCATGTGAAGACCGCGATCGCCAAGCAGACCATCCCTTCCCCCTCGGTGGTGCATTTCCGTGGCGGGCGGCAGGCGATTGATCCGGCGATTTACCCGGATCTGGATGGGTTTTTTGCCGATCTCGGCACCGCCTATCACGATGCGGTGCAGGCCTTCGCCACTGCGGGCTGCCGGTATTTGCAGTTGGATGAGGTTAATATCGCCTATCTCTGCGACCCCGAGCAGATTGCCGCCTTGAAGGCGCGCGGCGAGCATGTGGAGGGGTTGCTGGATATTTACGCCGGCATGATCAACCAGGCCATTGCCGGGCGGCCGGCAGATATGGCGGTATCCATGCATTTGTGTCGGGGCAATTTCCGCTCCACCTTTGTCGCCACGGGCGGCTATGAGCCGGTGGCGGAGGTGCTGTTCAACGCCATCAACGTCGATGCGTATTTCATGGAATACGACACCGACCGGGCGGGCGGGTTCGAGCCGCTGCGCTTTGTGCCGCGCGGCCACAAGATTGTGGTGCTGGGGCTGATGACCTCCAAAACCGGTGAGTTGGAGAGCGCGGACAGCCTGAAGCGTCGGTTAGATGAGGCGGCCAAGTTCCTGCCGCTGGAGCAACTGGCGTTGAGCCCACAATGCGGGTTTGCCAGCACTGAGGAAGGCAATCTGCTGACCACCGACCAGCAATGGCGCAAGCTGGAACGCTGTGTGGAGGTGGCGCGCGATGTGTGGGGTAGCGTCTGAGGGCGCTATCCGGGCGGGGGTGTGTCCGCGGGAGAGCCTGGGATTTGCGCCAGTAAGCCGCCATCGACCCGCATGACCTCGCCGGTGATGAAACTGGCCGCCGGTGAGGCGAGGAAGGCGACGAGGGCGGCGACTTCCGCTGGCTGACCGCAGCGGCCGAGCGGGTGCATGGTGTTGACCGTGCGCCATGCTGCTGCCGGGTCGGCCGCCAAGGCCATGGATGCGCGCAGCATCGGTGTTTCTATCGCGCCGGGGGCGACGCCGTTGACGCGGACGCCATGTGCGGCTTCGTCAACCGCCATCGCGTGCACCAGCCCGATCATGCCGTGCTTGGCGACCGCGTAGGCGAGCACGTCGCGCTGGGCGGCGAAGCCTTGGGCGGAGGCCATGAAGACGAAGCATCCCCGCACCTGCCGGATGGCGGCGATGGCGGCGCGGGCGATCAGGAAGGCGCCGGTGAGGTTGACGGCCATCACCTCTTGCCAGCCGGCGACCGTGGTGGTGGCGGTATTGCCGTAGCGTTGAATGCCGGCGTTGTGGGAGACGATATCGAGCCGGCCGAACCGGTGGAGCGCGGTGGCGACGGCGGTGGCGCAATCCGCTTCCTCGGCGACGGACCCGCAGACCGTGATGGCGGTGCCGCCTTGCAGGGATAAGCGCGCGTGTAACGTGGCCAGGGCTGGGGCATCGGTATCAAACAGCAGCACACGATGGCCGTCTGCCACCAGGCGCTCGGCGACGGCGGCGCCGATGCCTTTGGCGGCGCCGGTGATGAGCGCGGTGCGTTCGGTGGGCATAGGGCGGTGTTCCTTCGTGGTGACTGGCGGCTGAATCTGCGAAATTATATATCAAAAAATTGACATCCAAATCGATTCGGAATACCGGTTTCGGTAGAATAAAAACGTTTTGGATCGTCCGACCCGTGTCTCTTGCAAAAATTGCCGCAGTGCTTGGCCTATCCGTGACCACCGTCTCCCGGGCGTTGGCGGGGTATGACGATGTGTCTGCGGCGACGCGTGCGCGGGTGGCGGCGGAGGCGGAGCGGATTGACTATCGCCCGAATGCGGTGGCGCGGCGGTTGCGGCGCGGCCGGGCGGAGGCGGTGGGTGTGGTGTTGCCGACGGCGGCGGGGCAGTTCGACGATCCGTTCTTTCTGCGGATGCTGTCCGCGATCGGGCCGGCGCTGGAGGCGGCGGGGCTGGATTTGCTGGTGACCACCGCGCGCCCAGGGGCGGATGAAATGCGCGCGTATCGGAACCTGGTGGAAAACCGCAAGGTGGATGGCGTTTTGCTGGCCAGAACCCGGCGGCACGATGATCGTATAGCGTATCTGCTTGATCAGGGCTTTCCGTTTGTGGCGCATGGGCGATCGGAAACCAGCCGGGCGTTCGCCTATGTCGATATCGACGGTGAGACCGCGTGCCGGGAGGCGACGGAGCGGCTGCTGGGGTTTGGCCATCGGCGGATCGGGCTGATTAACGCGCCGGAGGTCTACACGTTCGCGATGTACCGTGAAGCCGGCTGGCTGGCGGCGCTGGGTGCGCCGGGGCCGTTGCGGCGGGTGGAGGCGACCGAGGAAAACGGCTTTCAGGCGATGCGCGACCTGTTGCGGACGCAGGCCCCGACTGCGGTGCTCTGTGCCACCGACCGGATTGCGGTGGGGGCGCTGCACGCGGTCGTCGATGCCGGGCTGGTTGTGGGGCGGGATGTATCGATCATCGGCTACGACGACCTGCCGCTGGCGACCTATACCAGCCCGCCGCTGACCACGATTGCCCAGCCGATTGAGCGGGCGGCGCGGCGGATGGTGGAGATGTTGCTGGCCCGCATCGCCGGGGCGGCACCGGATGCCATGCAAGAAGTTTGGCCGGCCGCGCTGGTGGCCCGCGCGTCTGACGGCTTGGCGCCAGATGAACCACAAACACTTAAAAACAGGGACCCGAAACATGCCAATCTTCCGCACACCTCCGCGCTTTAGCCACACAGTTTTGGGCGCCTGGCGGCATCGGGCCGCGCCGGCGCTTGCTTTGAGCCTGCTGGCGGTCGGGCTGACCGGTACGCCGGCGCAGGCGGCCGATCTGGCGTTTAGCTCTGGCGCGCTAGCGCCGATTGAGGAAGCGCAGAAAATGCGCACCATCATCCTCAAGGATTATCCGGGGAAGGTGGAGTTTTTGCCCGACCAGCCGCCGGCGCTGCTGACCCGGGTGAGGGCGGAGCTGGCGGGCAATGCGCATGTCTCCAGCCTGCTGGGCGCCAATCATGGGGATCTGGCGACGCTGGTGCCCTCGGGCGCGTTGTTGCCGCTGGATGATCTGGCGGCGTCGCTCGCGAGCCGCGGGTTTGCGCCGGATTTGCTGAAGATGGGCAGACTGGGCACCGAGCATCAGCTCTATATCCCGTGGATGCAGGCGACGTATTTTATGGTCGCCAACAAAAAGGCGCTGCCGTATTTGCCGGCGGGGGCGGATATCAACGCGCTGACCTATGACCAGCTGCGCCAGTGGGGCGAGGCGATGCAGAAGGCGACCGGCAAGCGGATGGTGGGTTTCCCCGCTGGGCCGACCGGGTTGATGCATCGTTTTTTCGAGGGGTTTCTGCTGCCGTCGTATACGGGCGGGGTGGTGACGACGTTTAAATCCGCCGAGGCTGAACGCGGCTGGAGCGAATTTGCCGCACTGTGGAAGACGGTGACGCCGAATTCGACCTCGATCAACTTCATGCAGGAAGCGCTGCTGAACGGCGATGTGTGGGTTGGGTTTGACCATGTGGCCCGCTTGCTGGGAGCGCTGGAAAAGCAGCCGGGGGATTTCGTGACCTTTCCGGCGCCGGCGGGCCCGAAGGGGCGCGGCTGGATGCCGGTTGTGGTTGGGTTGAGCGTGCTGAAGGGGGCGCCGGACGTGGAGGGCGCGCGTAAACTGATCGGGTATCTGACCCAGCCGAGCACTGAATTGGTGACCGCGCGCGAGGTTGGCTTTTTCCCGACGGTGAATGCGCCGTTGCCGCCGGATCTGTCGCCGGGGTTGAAGCTGGCGGTATCCGCGATTGCCGCGACCGGTGGGGCGAAGGATGCCGTGGGCGCGCTGCTGCCGATTGGGTTGGGGGCGAAAGGGGGCGAGTTTGATAAGGTTTTCCTCGATACCTTCCAGCGCATTGTGATCCGCGGCGAGCCGGTGCGTGCGACGCTGGACCGGCAAGGCGAGGTGTTGCAGCGGATTATGACTGAAACCAACGCTCCGTGCTGGCAGCCTGATCCGGTCAGCGCCGGCGCCTGCCAGGTGAAATGACGATGCGCGGGCGTGCCCTGCCCTACTTGCTGGTCGCGCCCGCGTTTGTTTTTCTCGCGGTGCTGTTTTGCGTGCCGCTGGTGCAGACCATCGCGCTGGCGTTCCAAACTGGCACTGGGTTTGGTTTGGGCAATTTTGCCCAGAT
>Ga0164296_1003014_pt1 | contig 16214 bp, 7 predicted proteins | sample GEODES057metaG_FD_113533 | JGI IMG/M metagenome (GOLD analysis project Ga0164296, IMG submission 113533) | Dystrophic lake water microbial communities from Trout Bog Lake, Wisconsin, USA - GEODES057 metaG | ecosystem: Environmental > Aquatic > Freshwater > Lake | place: USA: Trout Bog Lake... | reverse complement strand
GCTGGCACTGCCACGCGGATCAGGCGCGACGGTGGCGAAGAATCGGAGGAGCGTGCGATGCTCCGCGAGCACGCCGCTGCACGTGACTGCCCCAGGCACGAATTGGACAATGCCGGCTGTGGGTGAGGTGGCAAGCACCCGGTACGGCGTGAGTCTCAAATCTAAGCCGTCTGCTTTGAGAAGGCGGTCGACTGCGCACACAAATTGGAGGCAGAGCTGATCTTGCCGCAGATCATCGCCCTGCTTGTAGATCAACGTCACGCTGGATGGCACATGCTGCGGTGACTGATGCACGACTGCGACTTGCGGCGCAGCAGCAGCGTGTTGAGGCGGTGTGTGGACTAGCACTGGCGGCAGAGCAGCCATGGGAGACCCTGGTGATTGTGATACGCCCTGTGTGTCCGCATCGGCAGCACTGGATGGTAGAAAGCTCGCAAGACCATCAGCAGCGGCTGTCGCAGCCGCGAATCCAAGTCCCGACAAACTACTCATTGCGCCAGCAAGCGACTGCGCCGCTGCTGTGGCGGCGGCGGCGGCAGCTGCTGCAGGGCCGTCTATCGGCGTGCCTCCGGGGGAGGTGATAATCCCGGATGGTTGAAGAAGCATTGGCGGCGGCGTGTCACTGCGTTCAATGGCCTCGTCTTCTTCGACCTCATCGTCTGATGAAGGTAGCATGAATTCATCGCCTTCGTCACCCAGCGACACCGCATCCAGACGCGGCGTGTGTCCCTCCGGCGGGAGTGGAGACAGCGGCGGCAGCGCAGCGGAGGCAGCAGCGACTTGCGAGCTGTTCACATGGAAAGTAAGGCGAAGTGGCGCGAGCGCGGATTTGAACACAGTCGCAGCTGCTATTACGACGCCGTCGACGCATACAGCAGGGTCGAGCGGCCACGGCACTGGCGGTCGCAGCGCGAGAAGTCCGTCTGACGGCGGAGTGGTCAACAACTGCCGTAGCCGCTCCCTCTTCCGGCCGTGTCCACGCACAGTGGCCAATGCGCCACTCAGTCCCTCCAATTGTGACACAAGCGCTGTTTGAGACGCCAAACCAGCGCCCACGATCGGCGAACACCGCGCGAACAGCTCCGCATGCACTGCCGCTGCGCGTGGCGCGAACCGGCCGCCGTCACTGCGCTCAACGGTGAGATACCAGTGTAGAAGCGTGGCTAGCGTCAGTGACGTCGCTGCCCGGGAAAGAAGCGCGTTCGCCAACGGACTTTGATCTTCTGGTTCCCATTGCAATGCTTGCACGAATTGAAGCAGCACTTCCGCGCAGTCCTCGTCTGACGCGGCGCCGAGTAGCTTGCCTGCTGCATGTGCACGCACAGCGGCGTGTTCGAATGGCGGCGAGAGAAGCCAGACCGCTAAGCAGGCGCACTCGTGCCCGCTGGCTGGCACCACCCACGCCGGCAACACCTCGCTCGCGGCGGCTGCTTCGCCCGCATCGCTCCAATCCACCGCCGCTAAGAAACGAGGCAGAGCGAGCGGCTCTGAACGAGCTAAATTATGCCGGAAGGACCACAGCAACTCGCGCTGCTGGGCATCCGGCAATCGGCTCGGAGGCGACTTTAAACAGGCTGCTAGAGCGCGGCGCTGCTGGCCATCAGGGGCGGCGGTCGCTGACAGACTGCTGTTTCGCAGCGCTGCTGCGCCGAGGAGCGGCATCATGCGGCGCGCGAGGCGCGCGAGGCGGCGATTGCAAGGGTCATCGGTTCCCCGGGGAACGTCGTCGAACCACGTGAGTTGCGTCGCGTACGCGCCCAGCCCCGGGTGCTGCTGCTGCTGTGCTAGAGCCGGCGAAGAGGCTGGCGGAGGTATAAGCGATGAGGTGGGGCCCTCAGTGTGAAGAACAGGCGCCTCGCATCCCGTCTGCACGCTGAATGTCAACAACACTAACCCCGCGTCCACGCACGTGCGCTGCGCGGATTTCAGCTGCGCTGTTAATCGCGGCAACGAGGCGTTATCGAGCCAATCATCAGGCGCGTGTCCGGTGACTCCACCTGACCGTCTGGCGAACAGCCGCAAGCCACGAGATGCATTCGCAAGCGCAGCGGCTGCTGTCTCCATGTCTGCTAATGCAGGTGCGCGGACTGATGCGCGACATGCGGTGCTGAATGCGTCAGTCGCAGCGGTTGCCGGCGGCGCTGAGAGGACCACTGTGTACTGCCCAGTCTTCAATCGCCTTGCTGTGCGCGAGAAGAGCGCAAATGTGGCCGTGGCGAGAAGCTGGTCGCAGTCGCTGTCCGCGTGGCGGGGTGAGGCGTACGCGGCGAGGTGGAGGCTTGCGCCCAGTGGCAAGTCCCGGATGCGGTAGCATAACCCCAGCGTGCCCGCGCTACTACCTCCTTGTGCCTGCCAGCTCGCATGCGCAGCAGCTGCGTCTATGGCGACACGTGCACTGGCGACCACGGGTGCTATAAAGATGGGTGTGGCGGTGCGGGGAGGAGTGTGTCACACGTCAGAGGCTTGTCTTTGACGCGTTTGGACGCGTGGGCAAAAGCGTTGAGACGCACCTCCCGGTATAGCTTGCTCGTCGCACGTCAGCTGGGCGGTGACATACACTTCCCGTGGCGGAGCGCCAGGCGCTGAGTGGTGTTGTTATCCCAGGTCACTGTCAGAAAACATCCACAGAGCGCCGGAAAGAGAGCTGTGCACGTGCCGTCCGAGCTATCATCCAGGGCGGCGCCGAAGAGGTCGTGGACGTGGACGCGCAACTCAGTACTGACGTCTGCTGAACGGTGGTGGTACAGCAGGTTGGAAGGACCGCTGTCAACGCCCAACATTTCCTATACCATCTCTGGGTGCTCTCTCTATGCCACCGTTCTCGTGAAAGCACCGGCGACGGCGGCGAGCATAGTCATGGTGGAAAAGGCTCTGCGAGACCGAGGAAGTGCACGTCATGTATTGTGCCTCGCCCGGTTTAGGCCCGTAAGGTACCCCTGAAACGTCACGGTGCAAGTCCATCTCACCGGGAAGCGCGTTGTTCACGCACAAGTCTTTGCGACGGATGGCCTTGACGTAATCTTCGAGTATGGGGGCCACACCAGGACGCTGACAAAAAGCTGCACGTGGCCAGTCGCGGCTGTCTTTCCATCATGCCTCGCGGCCGCACGGCATTGGTCTTGCTTCTTGCTCGCGGTGTGCTTGTCGGGAGCCAGATGATGGATATGAGCGGCATGGCAGCTGGCTCCATGACGACTCCCATGGTCCCGGAGAGCACCACTGCTGACAACCACGCAACCAGCGTGGTCCTAGACTGGAACGCCATCGTGCGGTCACTCGCACGAGGCACCCCGTTCGGCCTGTGGGCGTTTGAGGACCCGGACCCGGGCAACACGACCTCTCGCTTCGGCACCTTTCTCTCGCCCCCACTTCTCCCTGCCGCGGCTGCTCGTACCTTTGCACTCGTCAACGTCGCCATGCGTGAGGCGCTGTCGCCGCTGCTGCAACCTGGGGCATCCGGTGCGCTGCTGGGGCCCGGTTTTGGGGGCGTCGGGGTGAACGAGCTTCTAGACGCTGTCGCCTTCCCGGGCGCGGCTGCCACATTTGCGGCGCACTATGTTCTCTCGCATTTGTATCCTAACCGCAAGCAGGCCATGTTCGATGCTGCAGCCCCAGGCTTTGATGGCGTGCTTGCAAGACATATCAGTGCGGCGGGCTACGGACTCACCGGCGCGTGGAATAACGCACTTGCAGTGGCGGCCGCACAGCGCGTTGGAGTCGCTGCGGGCAGGCTGGTTGTGCAGCTTGCTGCTGCCGATGGCTTCGATGTGTACAATGGCTGGGCTCCCAGTGCAACTGCTGCCACCGCGGCATCGTCACCGCCGCTGCAAAGCTATCAACTCACAGGCTGTGGCACGCCGTCTCTGTGCATCCCCATCAACGACACAGGCCTCCTGCGAGGAGCGGACTCGCCAAGGAGTGTTGGGCTTCCCCAGGCCGGGTCCACAGTGCCATTGATCATCGGCGTCGCGAGCGACTGGACTCCGGCGCCTCCACTTCTGGGCGCTGCCACATACGCACAGCAGTTGGCGTGGGTACGCAGTGTCGGGGAAGCGAACAGCAGTGCTCGAACTCCTACTCAGACAGATACCGCCTGGTTTTGGAGCCTTGGCGCCAACACCGCAGGCGTCACCGGTCTACTCACCACGGTGGCGTCACAGCTCTTGGATGCCGCTGCAATTGGCGGCATGAGTAGTGGTGCTGCAGGAGACCTCTGGAGGGCCGCAGACACGATGGCTCGCCTCACTACCGCTGTGTGGGACGCCACGATTGCGGCGACGCAGGCCAAGTACGCGTCTGCAACATGGCGTCCTGAGACGGCGGTGCGCATGGGAGGCACGCGTTGGTGGTCCCCTCACCTTGTTAATCCACCCGAGCCCGATTCACCATCATGGCATGCCACCGCTTGCGCCGCTGGCGCAGCGGTGCTGACCAGCATGTTTGGCAGCAATGTCACCGTACGGGTGGTCTCTGAGAATCTGAGGGACAGCCGCGGAGGGAGCGGAGGCCTCAGCTTTGCCCGCCCATCAGCCGCGGCTTTCAGCGCAGCAGTCGAATCCGGAGCGTTTGACGAAGTCGCTGGTATCGGCATGTACGCGGCTGCGTGGAACAGGCTGACACTGCCATCACGCACGTATCCGTCCTTCGCAGTCATGGCGGCAGAGTGTGCGTCTTCGCGAGTGCTTGCTGGGGTTAGCTTCAACTATAGTATTGATGCCGGCCAAGCACTCGGCTCACGCATCGGCTCTTGGGTGGCGGCATCGTATCCTGGCAACTTGACGCATCGGGGCTCTCAAGCGGGCGCCCTTGTGGATGCTCTTCACAGGCAGCTGCCTTATCAGGGACGCGCTGGGAGCGCTGTCTCGTTGAATGTGAGTTGAAACGAACATGATGCTTGCATTAAACTGAAAAGAGTAGTCTTCTGGCTGGTTCACTAGATGCCAGTCACGGTACTTGCCACGTACGAGGCCGCAGGCATAGAGGTCTTGCACATTGTTTTCTGGGTGTACGCCGTCGTCTGGTTGCCTGTCAGGATGTACTTGGGGATGACGACATGCGCACCGAAGTTACCGTCCACAACCTGCGTGATGCCGAAGTCGCAAGCAACGGTGAGCATGGAAATCGCGTTGTCCTCGCTCATGCCGGTGTAGGACATGACGAAGGTCTTCGCCTGCTTGAAGGCGTTCGCAACGGCATCGTCGGTGCGGCTGTTGCAGAAGATGGCGCTTGTGCCGCATGCCCCGACTGGGCAGCCCAGAGGGCTGTACGTTGCATTGCCCCCCAGCCCACTGTACGCGGTACCGCTGCAAGCGGTGTTGGTGTACCCCAGCGCCGTGAGGTAGTCAGTGTACGTGAAGCCGTGGACCACGAACTCGTTGGCATTCTCCAGCAGCGGGTAGTTCAGGTTGGACAGCAGAGCAGCAGGAATGCCAGAGGCAGACGGGCTGCCACTCTTGATCAGCGTGATGCGGAAGTCGCCCGTGATGTGGGTCTCGATGCCGGTGCCGTCGAGCTCACTGTCGCCCTGGGCCATGTGCGCGTCGCCCATGGACAGCAGGCCACCATTGACCTGCACCTTGTAGTACATCGTTGCGCCGACACCGATGCGGCGGTCATCCAGGTTTCCGCCAGTCACCATGGGTGGGATAGAATTCACGTAAGCCGGGGCTGCAGGCGCGAGACCCATGCTGCCAATGTGGAAGTTGAGGGGGACCTGCCACTTGCCGGCAATGGAGTAATCCTCGGTGCCCGTCGGATGGTTTGTGATCAGGCCCGGGTACTGATAGCCGGTGAAGTTCTGGAAGCCGTTCACGCATGGCACAGAGACGCCCGGGCTGAACATTGTGACGGGTGTCACGGACGCAACACCTCCGATGCAGGGCACCAGGACGGAGCCCGGGGTGCCGTAATAGAATCGGAAGGCTGGTGTTGCGTACAACGGGTTGCCATTGCTGTCCGTCACGAGCTGGTACACGTTGGTCATCTCGCGGTCCGGGTCGCCAGTGAGGTAGCCAAGAGAGTAGGGGCCGGGAAACGAGGTCGGGGACGTCCATCCGGTGTGACCGCTGCTCCCGCGAGCGAGGGGACTGTTCACGCCGTAGTGATAACCCCACCACGCGGCAGCATTGATGCCGAACGTCTTGCCAGTGCTGGGATTCACGCGCGGGCGCAGGGCGAGGACGTCAACCTGGATGATGTCGCCCGGCACAGCGCCGGTCACAGCGATTGGGCCGGTCAAGATGTGCACGCCGTCGCCGCCGCCAGACGCGCCACGCATGTAGGTGCCCATCGCATTTGGAACAGTCGCCTGGCCAGGCACAACATAAGGGCGTGAGGACAGAGTGCCGTTGACGGGGTCGAGGAAGCTGGATCCAGAGCCCATTTGGTAGACATCCATGACGCCTGGGTCGCCCTTGATCATGCCGGCAAAGTAGTCGCCTGCATGATGAGACAGCATCTCGACAGTGATGACGGTGCCTGAGCTGACGGTGATGCTGGGTGCCTTGAGTTTGGAGTAGTATCCCCACTGCGTGGTGCTCGCGTTGGCAGCCAGGACAGCGGTCACGGTGTAGGACGAACCATTGGCTGGCGCAGACACAGCCGGGATGGAGCCGCCGCAGGTGACGCTCTGCGTGTACGCTCCCGTCTGGGTACCCGTCAGAATGTACTTGGGGATGTTCACGTGGACGCCCCAGTTGCCGTCCACGATCTGGGTCAGGCCAAAGTCGCCGGCGAGCGTAATCATGGTGGTGGCCGCGTCTTCATCATAGCCCAGGGACATGAGGAAGTTGCGCGCGTTCTTGTGTGCGTTCATCATGGCCGGCTCGATCGCTGACTGGAAGTAGATGACCGCCGTGGGGCAGCCTGTCGGGTTGTACGTGGCTGTACCACCAAGTGCAGCCACCGTGGTTCCGCTGCAGGCAGTGTTCGTGTAGCCAAGCTCCGTGAGGTAGTCGTTGTACGTGAAGCCGTGGACCACGTACTCATTCGCGTTCTCAAGCAGCGGGTAGTACAGGTTGGACAGGAACGCCGGCATAGTTGGGCCCTGCTTGATCAGCGTGATGCGGAAGTCGCCCGTGATGTGGGTCTCGATGCCGGTGCCGTCGAGCTCACTGTCGCCCTGAGCTGCATGCGCATCGCCCATGGACAGCAGGCCGCCATTGACTTGGACTTTGAAGTACATTGAGGCGCCGACACCCAGGCGGCGGTCATCCATGTTGCCGCCAGTCACCATGGGTGGCACAGAATCCACAAATGCAGGCGCTGCGGGCGCGAGACCCATACTGCCAACGTGGAAATTGATTGGTACCTGCCACTTGCCAGCGACGGCAGTGTTGCGGGTCGTCTTGCTGTGGTCGGTTATCATGCCCGGAAACTGGTACCCCTGCCACGTGTCGACGCCGTTGACGCATGCAACACTCACGCCAGGGTTGTAGCCCCCGCCGGAGCCGGGGAGCGTGGAGCCGGAAGTGGTGGCAGCGAGGCATGGGTTGGTGACGCTTCCGTTCAGGCCATACTGGAATTGGAATGCGGGTGTCGCATAAATAGGAGTGCCGGACACGGGGTCGTTCACAATCTGGTACACAGTGGTCATCTCGCGCTGGTAGCCGCTGCCGCCGTAGCTCCAGATGCCGGTGCCAGCTGCACCAGTGGTGTAGTTCATCGTTTGGGCGCTGTTGCCGAAATTGGCGGTTCCAAATTTGGCGGAAGTGCTACCTGCTCGCGGACCGTTCACACCGTACGAGTAGCCCCACCAGGCAGCGGCGTTGACGCCGTACGTGCTGCCCGTGTTGGGATTCACACGCGGGCGTAGGCCAAGAACGTCGACCTTGATCACATCACCGGGCATTGCGCCCGCCACAGCGATTGGGCCGGTGAGGATATGGACGCCGTCACCACGGCCTGTTGCGCCGCGCATGAAGGTGGCGGGGCTGTAGCCGGGGGTGGTGCTCGTGCCGCTGGCGACGTTGGAATTGAACCAGTTGTAGACGGAGGCCACACCGGGGTCTCCCTGAATCATGCCGGCATAGTAATCTCCTGCGTGGTGGGTCAGCATCTCAACCGTCACCGTGTCGCCACTGTTGACAGTGATGGCAGGCGTGAGCGTGTTGCTATAGAAGCCCCAGTGCACGGTGCTGATGTTGGCAGCCAGGTACCAGGTCGGCACAAAGCTGCTGCTGCTGCCGGTTGGCGCAGAGGAAGTGCTGGCGCAGGTGCTGCTCTTCTTCTTGAGGCCGAGGCCGAGGCCAAGACCGAGGCCGAGGCCCAGCGCAGCGCTGAGCGCCAGCACGGAGGTTAGGACAAGCATCGCATTGCTGCTGCCCTTTGGGGCGGCCTTGGAGCCGCTCTCTTCGTCCGTCATTGCTGAGATCGAGCAGAAAAGGGTTCTTCGTCAGTTAGGGGCTCACAAGGTGGAAAACACAGCAGCGCCAGGGAGCTGAGCTGCCAACCCGGCGCCGCGGCGAGGTGGTCCGATCACCATGCATGTTGCAGGTGCAGGGGAGTGGGGTGCGACGTAGTGGGTGCGCCCCACAGGCAGGTTGGACCCCCAAGCGCCGCGGAAGGTCGAGGCGCAGCCTTGGCAGCGCCAGAAACGCCGCGCGGGCCGTGCGGGTGCTTCTCGCGCGGGAAGATACACGTTTACAGTCCGCTGGCGCACTGAGGCGGACTTGGCTGCGTCCGTGGGAGCGGTGGGCGGTGTGTGGCTCGTACAAACCCTGAAGGGCCGTGTACATGGAGCCGGCCCGCGGGCGCCCGTCTCTTCCTCGCTCCTCTCACTGCGCGCAGACCGTGGCATTTCGATGCGCCACTTCCGAGCGTGACATGCGGCTGGGACGGGGCGCACCTGGCGTACCGTTCAGCAACGCGACTTGGTCTCCCAATAGGGTCGAAACTCTGTCCACCGTGGCAGCGCTCAACACGGCCCGCCCGCCTCGAGCGTGTACACAGAACGCATGGGAGCGTGGGCGCCCCGCTAGTGGGGGCAAAGACGGGTCCGCGCCGTCCTTTGTGAAAAGGCTTTGAAGCCTCATGAAGCAGCAAAGGCCAGGCCTGCTTGTCGCCTTCGCCCTGGCCTGTGCCGTCAGCTGGCTGCCCACTGCCAACGGTAGAGCTTCGACTGCGGTTGCGCTGCAGTGGAACGAAGCTGTATTTACGGCGCTTCGCGGCCAACCACTGGGGCCACCCGTGACGCCGCCGTTCGGTGTGCAGCCGTGGGGGTCGCAGCAAGGCCTGCGCTGGCTGGCACTGCTTCATACCGCTTTGTATGAGGCTGCGCTGGTGGTGGCCTCGCCCGCGCAGTCGGCAGTAGACCCAGGCCAGCCGAGCTATGTGCTCTTCAACGCAACAGACGTCGCCACGGCGGACGAGGCCGTGGCTGCATCCGCCGCCGCGCACAGAGTGGCCACCCGTGTCTTCAGCGCGACGCCGCAGTTGCAGTGGTGGGACGCGTTACTGCAGAGCCACGTGAATGCAGCCGCACTGGCAGGTGCATCGCCGGCAGCACTGGCATCCTCCCTGCGCATCGGCGCCACTGTCGCGGGTGTGGTTCTCGCAGTGGCGGCCAACGATGGCAGCGCGAATTTCGTGAACACGACAGTGTCCTTCAATTCCCCACTCAGCCTGACGCCAAACTACAGCCAGCCTCTGGGAGTGTACATGCCATTCGGGGGCGCCGCGTACTCCAGCCAGCCGGAGCTGGGTAACACGAGCACATGGGTGCTAGACAACCCGGACTCGGGGGCGTATCGCATGCGGGGCCCGCCGTATCTGTTCAGCCCCGCATACAATGCCAGTGTTCAGACCGTGATTGCTGCTGGCAACGCAACGAACGCGAACCGCAGCGCAGATGACCTAGCCGCTATTTATTTCTGGCGCCAAGGCGCGTTCACGTCCACCGACGGCGGACTTTGGGGCAAAGCTGCAGAGCAGCTCCTGCAAGCGCAAGGCATCACCGACCTTGTGGGCGCTGCACGCGTGTTCGCTCTCCTCTACACCTCCATGTGGGACACGGCGCTCTTGTGCTGGCGCAACAAATACGCGTTCAACTCATGGAGGCCGGTGAGTGCTGCTGCTGCTGTTGGACAACTAGGCTGGACTCCACTGCTGGTTGTACCGTCACCCGAATACCCCAGTGGGCACAGCAGCCAGTGTGGCGCCGCCGCTGCATCGCTTGCATTATCTCTTGGCGGAGATGCAGTCGTCGTTTCCATCGTATCGGATGATACCCCACTAGGAGGGAATGGTGGCGGAGTAGCTGGCTTTCCCGCGCCTTTGCCGGCGAGAAATTATACCAGTCTGTGGGCCATGGCGCAAGAGTGCGGACGCGCTCGCGTCTTAGCAGGGCTGCATTTCAACTTCAGCGTTATAGATGGCCTTGCATTAGGCCGCGCCATCGCGGGCCGCGTAAATGCAGTCTACCCCGGTCGCTTTGGGCAAGCAGCAGCTGCGCTACGCGCGGCTGCGACAGTTGCATTGACAGGCGCTGCACCACCGCCACCACCACCCAATGCACTGCAAGACATGTCCTACGATTTCCGCATGCTCGGCCAGATGGGCATGGGCGATGCAATTCCATTGCTCACCAGCGGGACGTGCGCATTCATGGAAACTCCCTTCGACGAGGGCTTTGCAGGCCCAGGTCAGGCTGTGGGCCCACAGTGGCCCAACGCGACGCTGAATTCCACCCGCTGGGCCACATCACGTGCCGCCGGCCAGGTGTTCGCCTGCAACGCAGATGATGTGCGTCCACCGGGAGCTGCGGCGTGCGTGCCCACATTCGGCGATCCAACCGCGGTGTCCATCAATGCCACACTGCCGGGCTACCCAGGCGGCGCCCACGGGGCTATTCTGAAGCTGTCGCAGGCGCCATGCGCGGTGTCGGGCGCTTGCAATGGTGCCTCTTGGTCCACGGGTCTCTTGCTTTCTCGCGGCTGCTGGCAATTCGGAACATTCGAAGTTGAAGCTGCCCTCGCCATTCCGCCCGGCCACGGCGCCACTCTCACAATGTCAAGTCGTGTTACCACTGGTGCCGCAGCGCCGGGTGTGCCGTACGTCGATGCGCAGTGGAACGAAATCGACAGCCTGGTGGCCTGGTCAACATCCACAGGCGACTTTGTCTACGCCACCTCTGTGCGCCCTCCGTCACCCGCAGGTGCCGGGCTGGTGGCATTCAATGCAGCTGGCGATGCCGCCACAGCTTCGCAGACGGGGCTTGCAGCAGCACCAGCGAGCGCAAACGTGCCTCATTGTGATGGCCTGAGCGGTGAATGTGAGCTGTTCGCCCCCTATACAGGGCAGGTGCCGCATCCGTATGGCGGCGCCACAGCGTTGTCGTATCACGTCTACAAGGTGGTCTGGGAGCCCAATTGGCTGCTGTTCATGGTGGACATGACTGTGTACAGGAACGTCACTCCTCCTCCTTGGCGGCCACAGCAGCTACGCATCGGCCTCCTCGCCGGTGCTGGAGCTTCGAGTGATGCGCAGGTATACATTCGCCGGGTCAGGCATTACTCGGTGCACAACCTTGCCAAGGTAAATTACGCCGTAACGGGCCCTTGGCCACCGGCGGACCTCACCGGCTGGGGGATCCGCATCGCCCCACCTGCGCCAAATGCGACCGTCATCACGCCGATCACAACGTGGCCTCCCGCACCCACCCCTCCGCCGAGTCCGCCGTCACCGCCAGGCATGCCGACTGCTCCTCCAACGCCGACACCTCCGCCAGCACCACCGCAACCACCATCACCGCCGTCGCCGCCACCTTCAGGTCCACCGCACGCAGCTCCGATTCCAGCTCAAGCCCATTTCTGCGCCCCTGGCAATATTCTGTGCATCACATGGGCCACAAATCTGAGCACGTCCACCGTCACATTTGGAGTGACTGGAGCAGCTGGCGGGTACATGGCGCTGGGCTTCTCGAATGCATACGGTCAGATGGCCCCCGCGGAGGTGTGGGCAGTGTGGGTGGACCCTGTAACAGCTGCTGGTGTCCTCTCCCACCGCCGCAACGTCGCCGGTCACACGCCACCCACCGCAGTGGGTGTCAGCCAGACTGGAGGCGCAATCACGAGCGCCATGCGCGTGAACGGCACGGCGTCTATCTCGTTCACGGTGCCGCTGCCAGCAACGCCCGCGCAAGTGAACTTGATCTGGGCGATTGGACCTTACATCCCGCTGTCGCGCGACGCAGACATGGCACCGCACAATCCCTCCACCCGGGGCTCGGCTGCCATCAATCTCCTCTGCCAAGTGTCGGGCGGGGCAACCCCAGCATGTGTCCTGTCCATTGCCAAGCAGACGTTCACTCCGCTGCACGTCATTGCTTTATCTGGCTTCTTGGCGACGCTGGCTGCAGGCGTTGCGCTCCGGCAGCTGCGCAACCGCGTGTTCTACGTAGAGGCGCTGTGCCAAGCCACCATTAGCCAAGCCCTCTTCCTTGCATCATCTTCGACGCCGCCGGACTCTCTTCTGCTTGTTCTTGCTGGAGTACGCATCCCGGACATGATGCTCATATCCAGCTACGCCGTCACGGCTGCATGCTACCTCCACAAGGCCCTCCAGCTCTACGGCACTTCACCAGCGCAGGCGGTTGGCTCGCTGCTGGGTCCGGCTTTTGGTGTAGCACTGTTGCCAGTCACCAAGCGATCGCTCTGGATGCCCATCATGGGCGTCTCATTCGACGTGGCAATCGTGTACCACCGGGCGGCTTCCTCCTGTGCCCTCACACTGCTCGTGACACACGTTGCCATGATGGTGGTTGAGCGCGGTGTGGGTACGCTTACGCTGACGCAAGTCACCCCCTACGGCCGCGGCCCCGTGTTTGGCACCGCCGCGGCGACGCTGTTCGGGGCCATGGCGGTGGCAGCCACCCCGTGGGTGCGGCACCGCTGTTGGGAGCTGTTCAAGTTCATCCATGTGCTCTGCTTCCCTGCCGCCTTGTTGCTAGCTGCCCTGCACGCGAACCTCGTGATACCGTACCTCGTCCCTGGCGTCGCTCTCTGGATAGCGGATGTGGCCATACGGACTGTGAGGTCCGTCCACACCCTGCCCATTGAAACCATGCATTCCCTCCCTGGCGGCGCAGTCAAGCTGAACATCAGCACTCACAGCCGCATTCGCGTAAGACCGGGGCAGTACGCGTACGTGCAAGTGCCTGCCGTGAGTGCAGCTGAATGGCATCCCTTCTCCTGCATCTGCATGCCCGGCCATCCAGAATCGATCACTTTCTTGATTGCCTCTGCACGACAACGACCCGGCTCCTTCGTACAACGCCTCGCTGCCTTGAAACTAGATGCAGCGCAGCCGCTGCGCGCCCGCGTGGACGGATGCTATGGCGGCATGCCGGGGGTGAACCTGGAACACTACGCGTCCATCGTCCTCATCGCTGGAGGAGCAGGCATCACACCCTTCTTCTCCGTCATTGGGGAACTGGTGCAGCTGACAAAGGCAGACGCCTCACAGCCTGGCGCCCAGGTCCAGCTTGTGTGGGCAGTTCGTGAGGCGGAGTCTGCCACTGCCTGGTTGCCTGAGTTGTACCGCCTGTTCAGAGACGCCGGCGGCACACACATCTCACTGGCTGTGCATGTCACTGGCGGCACGCACCCACACAGCGACGCGGAGCCCGGTGTTGATGCGGACCACAGCTTTGTTCCTGGGCGGCCAGATGTGCGTGCGGTTGTGACTAAGGCTGTAAGTGCCGCAGCCGCCGCAGGCAAGCCGCCCTCCCGCGTGGCGGTCATTGCATGTGGTCCACGGGAGCTGGTGGAAGACGCACAGCGGGCAGCCTGTGCACAGGGCTGCCATTTTAAGCTTCACCCGTTCTCCATCTGATCGTTCGGAATGTGGATTTTTTTACGTTTGGCATGTAAGCATTCATAGCAGGCATGCGTGGAGGAGCTCTTGCAGCAGTGTGCGTCTCGCCTCGAGCAGGCGGAGAGCGACAGTCAGCTCGCTGTGTTGCTGCCCGCCTGCCAGAGACATCTCAGACAGGTCTGTCATGTTCCGCCTGCACTCACGGAGCAGCTCCTCAGCACGGCCATGCAATGCAGCACGCACAGCATCTTCAGCGCCGCCATGCTGGGCAGCAAGAGTGTCGAGTAATTCACCTGATATTGCACCGAACCGCCCCGTCTCATCGCAAGTATTGAACAACGGCATAGCATCATCCGCGTTATCATCGACCACGAACCCATACGACAACGCAAGCGCTGCGTTGCCATGCTGCCCGTACGATATCCGTGCAGCATCACCGACGTCGAATGCTCGCGCAGTGCGAATCTGCAGCGCGCTCGTCTCCACACACCACGCCCATTCGCACGGCGCATCGCCTGAAGTGTCATGATTCGCTAAGTCGAACACGGGCGCAAGAACGTGGCCGGGCCCGCCATCAGGGCAGCAAGTGCGGCTCAGCGCAAGCGACAGTGCCCATTTCCAGCGCTCTGGAGACACGCAGTCATCCGGATTGTAGCTCATCAACTCAAGCTGGCAGTTGCAAGCTGCGTCGATGACGTCTGGAAGTGCGTGCGCCAGCAGTTCCAGCGTCGACCAGGAAGCGAGCGAGAGCACAGGGACGGTCTGAGGCCATAAATCCACCACTGCGCGGTATTCCGCGTCCTCCGTGATGCGAAGTAACTCTATGGCTACACGTGCAGGCCACGGCGCGGCGCCAGCGAGTGGGGTGTGTAGGCAGCATAGTGATGGAACGTGGGCAAGCACCACGCCAGCTTCAACACGCGACGAGACGCTGAGCTCACGGCCGCCAGTGTCACTGCAAGTTAAACGTAATGCAGGATGGACGCGGCCGCCGCGGGCATGAATCCAGCTTCGAAGAGCTTCGAAGCGAGTGTTGTCGTCTGTGCAGCAGCGCGTCCGGGGGCTGTTATGACGGTACACGTGGCGTGACGTGCGAACGTGTGGCCTGGCGCGCGCTTGCATGCATCGACACAGCTGTCTCGCGAGCGGAGCGCGTCTGTGCAATATTTGTTTGCATTTTCGCACATTTTGCTGCGCCGTCTCCGCCAGGGCTGCCATCGACGCCGCGGCTTTCTAAGATGATTGGGCTGTGCGTACGCCCTGGGTGAACTAACTCAGACCGAGGGCAGCACTGCACTCGTGCTGGCGATGAACACACCCTGTCCGAATCCGTGGCGTGATATAGCCAAACGCGCCGCAACGACTGTTCTACCTGTACTGCAGCATTTGCATGACTTCCTCCAGCTGCTCGTAGCCCAGCAGCAGCTCGCGTGGCAGTGTGCGCATGTGGGCAAAGCTTGCAGCCGCACTCTCCTTCTTCTTGTGCGCCACGCTGTTGCGCCACAGCCGCAAGTACCAGTGCAGATACTGCCACGGCTCGTGTGACGTGGCCACATTCAGCTCGCTGAGAGCGGTCTTGTGGAAGTCGTCCCCAAAGCTGGCCGCAAACCAGTCAGCTCTGGGCTCCTTCCAGAAGCTCCTGTCCAACCCCTCGCCGCACCACGCCGACAGGAGCTGTATCACTCGAGGCGGCGTTGAGCTGAAAGCGTCCGCGCCGGCCGCTCGGTTGCGCGCTAGCTCAGCGAGCTTGTCACCGAAACCGATGAAGCTTGTGAGCTTCGCAAAATCGACGATAAGAAAGCTCGCGTCAAGCTGTGATACCACGTTGCCGTCCACATCAACCAGCGCCTGCGGGAAGATCAGCGCTGCGTCAAGAAAGACACGGGGATGCGGAGCAAGTGTGAGCAAAAGTGCGCACCGCCAATGCGGCATACACGAGTGGCGAGTCGACGTACACCACTTTTGCAGACGAGCTCCCAGATGCCGTTGATTTCATATACGGTCTGAAATAGCTTAGCAAACCTCTCGGAAGCATGCTTTCCTGGACACCAATCGCCGAGTTGACAAGCTGGACCACCAGCATTCGTCTAGCCACATCCATCGTGCTCAGCATGCGCCAGAAGTCGGACACAATCTGGGCACATGCATGTCATGGCACGATATCAACGAACAGAGGGTATCAGCCGTGCATACCTCAGGATACACCTTGTTTTCCAGCGTATCGATGCAGAATTCGTGAACGCGGTTCTCCGTCTCCGTGATGGCTCCAAGGCGGTACCACTCCGTGGAAAAGAACACGAGCTCGGCGACCGTGTTCACCTTCGAAAACTGCAGCACAGCCTCTGGCAGAGGAGACGACGAAAACTGATCGCGTAGAATCGCGCGCGCACGATCAAGCACGT
>Ga0164296_1003013_pt1 | contig 16215 bp, 28 predicted proteins | sample GEODES057metaG_FD_113533 | JGI IMG/M metagenome (GOLD analysis project Ga0164296, IMG submission 113533) | Dystrophic lake water microbial communities from Trout Bog Lake, Wisconsin, USA - GEODES057 metaG | ecosystem: Environmental > Aquatic > Freshwater > Lake | place: USA: Trout Bog Lake... | reverse complement strand
CAGTCTACAAGGTCGTGGTCCGGTTCAAGTGTTTAGTCCTGTGTGTAGTTTGCCTGAACTTGAAGCATTGGTGATGGCATGGTCGTTTATGGAGACCAATATCCACAGTCGTAGCTACAGTCACATCATTCGCAACATCTACAACGTGCCCAAGGAAGAATTCAACAAGATCCATGAGACTAAAGAAATAGTTGACATGGCTTCGACCATTGGACTCTACTATGATCGTCTACACATGATCAACTGCCGTAAAGAGCTGTTAGAAAAGTTTGATGAGCAACATCACATCAATGCCATCTGGTTGGCACTCAACGCTAGTTACGGTTTAGAGGCTTTCCGTTTTATGGTGAGTTTTGCTACAAGTCTTGCCATGGTTGAGAATCGCATCTTTATCGGCAACGGCAACATTATCAGCTTGATCCTGCAGGACGAAATCTTACACAAGGACTGGACTGCTTGGATTATCAATCAAGTGGTCAAGGAAGATCCACGCTTTGCTCGTGCCAAACGCGAGTGTGAAGCCGAAGTATATGCCATGTATCTGGATGTGATCCGTGAGGAAAAGGCCTGGGCCGACTACCTGTTCAACAAGGGACCTGTGATTGGTCTCAACGCACAGATCCTCAAGGACTTTGTGGACTACACAGCAGTCAACGCACTCAAAGAAATTGGTGTCAAGTATCAGGCACCTGCGCCCAAGACCACACCTATTCCCTGGTTCAACAAGCATGTCAACACCAGCAACAAACAGACAGCCTTGCAAGAATCAGAAAGCACCAACTATGTGATTGGTGTTATGAGTGATACCTTGGACTACGACGCCTTACCTGCGTTATAATAAAAATAAGGAGAATAAAATGAAAGCTACAGTATGGAGCAAGGACGCCTGCCCTTTTTGTGTTCAGGCCAAAGCCCTATTAGAATCACGGGGTATCGAGTTTGAAGAACGCAATGTGAACAAGGACTGGACCAAAGAACAGTTATTGGAAGCTGTGCCTACTGCAAGAACCTTGCCACAGATCTTTTTGGATGATAACTACATTGGCGGTTTTACAGAACTGCGAAAACATTTACAAGGATAACATGAACATAGAAAAAGACCAGGTTTACACATTCAAATTGACCAATGCCGACGAAATTGTAGGCAAAATTGTTGCCATTGCCGACGACTCCTATGTGGTTGCACAACCGCTTAGTGCTGTGCCTACCGAAAAAGGCATACAGTTGATATTCACAGTGTTTACTGCTAATCCCAAGGAAAATGTCACTATAAATAAGACAGCAATAGCGATGATCTGCTCTACCAGAGACGAAGTCAGCGACCATTACTTGGAAGCCACCACCGGACTCAAAGCAGTTCGCAAGCCATCAATCATAATGGGATAATATGGGCAAAGCAGTGCAACGTGTGGGAGATCGTAACACAGCCGGAGGAGTAATTCTCAACGGCGACAGTTCAGTGTTGATCAACGGACGTGCTGTAGCCGTTCGTGGTGCCAGTGTAAGTCCTCATCCCTGTTGCGGCCGTAAAGGTTGCCCGCCTACCCATTGCAATGCAAAAACACAAACCAACAACTCCACAGTGTTGATCAATGGTGTGCCGTTAATTTTTACCGATGATACTGACACCTGTGGACACGCAAGAGCCAGTGGTAGCCCCGACGTAACAGTAGGTTGATCGTGACCACTGGATCTTTAACTGCCCTACAACTCAATGCCAGTGCCGGTCTGTTGCAAAATCAAGGCATTGGAATCAGCACCAATCTTGTAGCAGCCATCAATTCATACACAAGCACAGCATTAATTTCGCCTTTTCTAAATACCATTGCGGTTGGCAGCACCGGAAACATTTTGCCAGCCAATGTAATAACCAATCTTAAAACATTAGCGGCCAACACCTGTGCGTCATTAAGCAACAGTGTGCCACCGGCCTACAGCGCCCTGGGCAATCAAATGACCGCAGTTGTTCTGGCCGAAGCTCAGGTCGATATCTGTGGCAACAATGTGAGCAAACTTGCACAGGCAGTGAATCAGGCCGAGGCCTATACTACACAAACCAGCACATTTATCAACAGTGCAGTAAACAGTCAAACCTACCTGGCCGACACATTTACTTCCATGAACAGCATGATCACTGGTGGCATAACCAATGTAAATTTGGCCACCGGCCCGTTTGGCACTGATTTAAAAAATCTAGGTCGCCTGATTAATCTGCAAAATCTTGGCAACTTCGGCAGTCCCTTGGCTCTGGTGCAACAGATATACGCTGTGACTGGCACCGTGCCCTTCTTGACACAGGCCTTTACAGCAGCTGGAATATCAGCTGACATAGTCGTGAACATAGCCAATCCCACTGCTTCTGTAACCGACAGTGTGCAACGACTCATGTATCAGGCCATGACCACAATCACAGGCGATCAATTGACACAAATTTTGACCATACTAGGTGTGACCACAACTGGTATTATGACCATGGCTGACCTATTGAATCCATTGTTGTTGTTTCCCAACAGTTATCAAAGCCTAACAGCACCCACAGCGACCGGACCAGTGGCCATATATCTTGACTCTACCGGAGCAGTCAACACTGCACTGTCTACACAGTTGCCAGCTTATGTATTGAGTAGCCTGGTATGATAGCCTACGACAGACTCAGTCAAATTGTTCCCAGTGATCAGGCTCTGGCGGCCAAGGCTCTGGCCACAAGTCTGCAACAAATTTCTGGCATTACCAACATGACCTTGCCTACCTTGGCCAATGCCACAGCCAATTTACAAACCACCAACAATCTAAATCAAATATCGGCCCTGACACAGGCAGTTCCGGCCTCAGTAGCCAACTATCTGTCGAACATAGGTGGCACCGGTGGAAAGTCTGTGGTAGTGTGTGATGTATTGGGCATTGCCGCTGGATACCAAGTCACTGATGCATTTCTTAACACTGTTTCTACTTTTGCAAACACCAACATATCATACCTGACCACTGTGTATCAGACCATGAATAGCGTGGTTGGAAATGTGTATGGTGATCCCGTCAATGGTCCGGTTACTATTCCAGCGGGAAAACCAGCTGCCGGAATATACTATTCGGCCACATCCAACACAGGCAATGCAACTGTGCTCACGGCCACAGCGGCCAATTCAGCATTTACTGGTGTAGGTGGTGACACACCGCCCACTGGTCCCGGGTTGATACCGGTGGCTACCAATGCCATATCCAATGTGGCCACTACCAGTTCGGCACAGGTTGCTGTGTTGAATTCTTATTTTAATTCCATGGCCGCACAGGTAACCCAGGAAAAGTCCTTACAGGCAGCGGCACAAATAGATTTCGCCAATCTCATACCCAACAACAGTCCTACCGTTTACAGTCTGGTCTACAGTTTGCCCACATATGGTCAGCAGACCGAACAAGGTGGCCAAGCACAGTTTTGGCAAGGAGTGGCCAATATCAACACATTTACAGGCCAGGCCATAATCGGTGCCTTGAGAGAAGGCATAAACAAGTCTCTGTTGGGCAATGCCGGTGTGCAGACCAACGCTACCGTGCCAGATACACCAAATCCTCCTATTCCACCTGCAAATCTTATTCCCTCCACCTACACAGCACAGCAGGCCGCTAATGCAGTGGTAAAATAACCGTTGTAAAAAAGCCACACTCTGCCCGATTGACTCAAAAAGCCCTTTTTGCTATAATAGTTGTATAGTTAATAAAGGAGCAAGCATGAGCCAGAACCATTTAGCAGATTTAAGCATTGATGAGTTGCAGAGCTATCTTAGCGATTTTCACAAGGACTTCTTTGGATTTCGTCCACGCTATGCTACTCCTGAGCAATGGCGTGATCGTGAGTATCTAGAAGCCGCTATCAATGCAATTCACAATCAGATGGATCGCATGAAAGCAACTCCTGAAGGTCGTGCAGAATTGCGTAGTGCGGGTTGGGTAATCGACGAACCCGAAGATATCATCGATCCCGAAGAGTATGCTCGTTGGTCAGCAGATGCCGATGCACAGGCCTATGGAGAGTTGGCCTAATGCTCACCATTGCCCGGACTGACCGACGCATGAGTGGTCACTTGGATTTCAAATATCGTGTGGTGTTTGATTTTGGTTCTTTTCGATCTGAACGCACCACAGGCCTGCCCAACTACGAAATAGCCAAACTGGTCAACACAGCTTTTTTGAATACCACCGAGCACTTGACCAAACAGTTTGGTTACGGGCCAGAATTAGAACTGGTGCGTTTGATCAAAGATCGCGGTGATGCTGTTCCAATGTGGGCAGTTCGCCATGCCAAGTCAGGTCTACATACCTATTCCCCACATACCATTTATCTGCGTGATGAACAGTCATGCTATGAGTTTGAAAAGATATTGACTTTTTTACAATTAAAACATCAGGACTAGCATGGATCGTAAAAAACAAGACATTATACACAGCCTCAAGATGACCTTGAGCCGTGATCAGATCATGACCTTTGTGAGCGGATTGCACGAAACACAAATGGGCCTGATCGAAGCCATGGTGGCAAGTCGTGAAAAGCAAGGTTTTCCAGAAGCCACGGTTGTAATCAAACATATCATGGAGTTAAAATGAAACGCAGTCTATTCCGTGCTTGGTTGCAAAATATCTGGATGGAAAACAAGGACGAGCATGTCGAAGTGCATGAGTTGCCTATTCCATTGGAAGAATATATCCAACGGTATAAGTGGTGGTTAAAACGCGAATACCGCCACCAACAGCAGGATCAATCTTGAAACGTTTATTCATACTTGCTGTTTTGCTGACAGGGTGTGCTAGTCAACCGCAGTCATTCAACGAGTTGGACATGGTCAACTTTAAAACTGACTGTGGCCAAGCTCGCTATCAGGTTGATTACCTGCAACGGCGCATTGATGCCTACAACGAATGGTTCAAGTCACATCCTATAACCTTGGAAGATCGTAGATATTATTCTACTCTTAAAAACAACATCTGGTCCTTGAGATCATCATGCTCCGCCCTACAGCACTAATCCTGGCCTTGGCCATTCCAGCAACAGCACAGGCCGATTGCTATGTGCGGTCAGCCATGACCAATCAAACTAGTGTCAAGATCACCAGCATAGCCGATGTTCAACCCATGGTGGTTCCGATCAGTCCTACACAGAACAAGTGTATTGTGACCTTTAGAGCACAGGTCGACGGCTCCTGGATCACAGCCGAAGGTGAAAGTGTAGGTTCACGCGGCCTCAGCGAAGCAGATCTTTGTCGTGGTGCCATGGACCAAGGGCGTGCCCAGATATTGAGTCGTGCCGATGGCGGACACATGACTGTAGAACAAAACATGGTCTGTAGCGATAGACCTGCAATACGGGTGCGCATTGTTCAGCGAGGCGACATGGTCAAAGAAAGTGCAGTTCGTCCGCACCCAAATTTTCCAAATCGATTTACCTATCGTGGAACCGAATGTCGTTGGTTTCAAGAACCCGAAATACAGCATGGCGACCTGTTACGACGCCAGGGTATTATTTGTCGTTCAAATGCACAAGATTGGCAAGTGATTGACAAATGGTAAGATTTATGTTAAACTGTAACAGTTATATACTTAAAAAGGTAGCAAAATGAAAAAGTTAGCAATGGCAGTAGCAGTAACAGGTGTATTGACCGCTTGTGGCACCAGTGGAACCAATTACAGTGCTATGTATTCTGGTCAAGACAGTTTGAAAACAGCACAGATGAATTCGGCAATTGAGCAGGCTCCGGTCTGGATGAGCAAGTTGCCCAAGGCACCTGGCTATATCTTTGAAAACGGCACGGCCACCTCAGGTGATTTTGCCTTTGCTGACATCAAGGCCAAGGCCATTGCCTACTCTAAAATTTGCACGGCCGCAGGTGGCAAGATTCGTCAACAGACCAAGATTTTCAAATCCGACAGCGGTGATGCCAGCCTGGATCAAAGTGAATTGGCCATTCGTAGCATGTGCGCCGACATTGACATTACAGGTGTAGAAACTGTAGAAATGAAACACGTATCCGAAGGCAATCGTATCCGCACCTATGTGCTAGTTACCTTGCCACTGGGTGACAAGAATGTGTTAAAGTCCACCAAAGATGCACAGGCCCGTGCACCAGAAGCCTTTAAGGAACTAGATGAAGTTACTGGTGCCAAGAAGGCAACAGAAACCACACCAGTGGCACCACAAAAAGGTGACGAAGTATCAGTAAAACAACCCGATGGCACCACGTCAACTTTGAACTTGATGCCGGTGGAGAACGAAGAGTATCGAGCTCGTCGTGCTGAAGCACTTAAAAAACCCGGAGCCGTAATCGGACAAGTTAGCATCGCCAACTAAGAGCTTAAATAAATGAACTCGATAGACTACACTGCCGAGCAATTTAATGAGATCAAAGTGGCCGCTGACTGGATTCGAGACCTTGAAAGTAGCGACAGTAGATTACACAAAGAATCTGTAATTGAAAAGGCCTTGATGGCGGCCAAACTGGGTTCGGCCAATGCACAATGCTTCTTGTTTAACTGCTATCAGGCCTACAATCCCTACTATGTGTTTGGTGTCAAGAAGGTTCCCGAAACCACGGGCCTAACAGATCGACCAAATCCTTGGCCCAAGTTCTGGGCCATGCTGGAGGCACTGAGAACTCGCAGCCTGACCGGTCACAATGCTAAAACTGCCATTGAGTTCATGAGCGAGCAGTTTGATAGTGTAGAATGGAACAATCTAGCTCGTAGAGTCATCATCAAAGATCTACGCTGTGGCATCAGTGAAAAGACCTTGAATAAGATCCTGGAAAATACTGAATGGCGTATTCCGGTATTCACTTGTCAGTTGGCCACTGATAGCGAAAAACATACAGCCAAGATGAAAGGTCGTAAACGCATTGAACAGAAGTTAGATGGTGTGCGTGTGCTGGCTGTGATAACCAAGACCACTGTAAATCTCTACAGCCGCAACGGCAAACCGTTTGAAAACTTTCCACACATTGTAGAATCACTTGAAAATATCAAAAACAAGTTTGCCAAGATATTCCAACTGAATCCACACGGTTTTGTATTGGATGGCGAAATCATCGGCGAAAGTTTTCAAGCCTTGATGAAACAAGCACAGCGCAAGACGGATGTTGAAACAACAGGCATGACATACAGTGTGTTTGATATTCTGACATTGGCCGACTTTGAACGAGGGTTTAGTAATCTTCAGCAATATAAACGCTTGGAAATGTTAGAAAAATATCGTGAGGTATTTGACTCAACCGATTGTGTTAGACTTATGGATGGTATTGAAGTGGACTTGGATCTAGCCGAAGGCCACGACGTCATGCGCCGTTATGCCGAAGATGCTGTAGAAAACGGATTTGAAGGCATCATGATCAAGGACTTGGGTGCTCCATACGAGTGCCGGCGCAGCACGTTCTGGATGAAATGGAAACCCACCATTACAGTAGATCTCAATATTGTGGGTTTTGAAGAAGGCACTGGTCGCAATGAAGGCCGCCTGGGTGCTATAATTTGTGAAGGAGATGACAATGGCCGACGGATTTATGTCAATGTTGGTTCGGGACTCAGCGATAGTGATCGAGATACTTTTTGGTCCACCCGTGATAGCCTTATTGATAACATTGTTGAGGTTGAAGCTGATGCAGTTACGCAAAACCAAGACGGAACCTACAGCCTAAGATTCCCTCGCTTTGTTCGTTTCCGTGGATTTGAACCTGGAGAAAAACTATGACCGAATGGTTGTCAGAAAAGTGGGTAGCTGAAGCACTGATTTGTATAGCTGCCGGATTTTTGCTGGCCAGCCTTCTTTGTAAACTAGCTGACCTATTGGATCGCAATGACTGACAAAAAGTTTGAAGTTGGCGGCCGGGAAACGCCCAACACTGTTACATTCTTTTGTAGCGGTGACGAAATGTTGCGGTTCAGTGACAAGGGCTTTTGGGTTCGAGGAAAGAAGATACGACAGAGTGACAAAGAAGCACGAGCCGTGTATAATAGTTTCAAAGAATGGTTGTCTTGGCAACAACTTACTAGATAGAGGATGAGATGGCGACACTGGAACAAAAACAACAGTTAATTGACACCTTAAAATTTACCCCACGCACCTACAGAATTTTCATGTGGGGCTATGGTGGCGAAAAGGTCATGGGCACCGTGGATCGCAAGATCTATGACTATTTCAAACATCGTAGATTGGATCTGAGTGACTATGCCTGGGGCAGTGACTATGCTGAAGAAAACAATATCCCCGAAGACATGCAACCGTTTCCTTCAGGATCCTGGTATGAATGTGACAACATGGCACATGCCCACGGTGTGAATCGCGATGCCGGTACCTTACAGATCGAAGATGAAAACGGCGAAACAGTGTTAGAACAAAGTATTGATGCGTTCAGTGGCGACAATGAGGATGACGAAAGTCCCTTGTTTGATTGCACCAACGAATCCTGGATTGGTGAACGTGCCCAAGGTGAAGTGGTATTTGTTGGAAGCTCCAACGAAAAAGGCACATTCTTTGAAGGTGAGATTGAACTTACAGCACCATTTGACATCCGCAAACTAACTTTATCATACGAAGAAGTTGATGGTGAAGAACTGATTTATGGAGTTCAGTATGCGGGCGAAGATATTGATAACTGGGGCGGTAGCACCGACGGCAAGAGCAGTGATTTTGTATTCTGTTTGGTCAAAGATTCCAACGATTGGGAACGTTACAGCAACATGGATGATATCGAATATCCAATGACTGAGTGGTTTCCTAAAAAGATCAAGCCGGTGCGTGAAGGCATGTATATGGTCAAAACAGCAGGCAAAAACAGCTACACCTATCAGTGCATGTGGAACGGATCTTACTGGAAAACCGAATACAGTGACGAAGAAGTCAAGATCAAAGAGTGGCAAGGACTTGCTGTAGATCCCAATCGTGACGCAGATCTAGTAGAGGAATTAGGCAAACTCAAGGCAGAATTTGAAGCCCTACTTGCTGACTGATTGGTATCCCAGCCACATCAAACCTGTAAGGTCGGGCTGGTATGAAGTAAATATGCGCACCTGGCCATGGCCCACCATGGTCCGCTGGACCAGGTCAGGATGGAAAAACAATGCCCTGCAGATCAAAAGTTGGCGTGGGCTCAAGGAGAAAGCATGAGCAGTATAATAATGTTTATAGCAACAATATTTTGCGGTTTTGTAGCCGGCCGGGTCAGTGCCAAAAACCAACCACGACCACTTGGCACAACCGAACAAAAGCTCACAGAAGAATTGGCTGTGGCTCAAAACCTAAACGATAGTCTTTTGGCAGATTTACAGGAAGCCAAAGAGTCTTTGGCCAAACTCAAACAGGTGCAGAAAAAATGACAACATTCACCACCGAAGATAGAATTAACGCCGCACCTGCCTGTGGATGTGGTCGTAGCCCTACAGGTCGTTGTTGTGGCTGGCACAGTTTAACTGAAGACCAGTATCAAGTTCAGAAAACCGAATATGAATTAAACGAATATCGCAAACAGGCCGAAAGTCTTTGGTTTGCGGGTGGATCTTGCACTGGAGGAAAAGCAGAATGAATCCTATCAAATTGTTGACCGACGGTGTTGATCATCTCTGGTATTGGACCTATGGCATTATTGCCGGCTGGGGCCTTACTGTTACAGTCATGGTTGTGGCCATAGTATTGTTGTTGATTCGCACTATTAATCTACAACGTCGTGTGGATAGTTTAGAAAATCGTGTGGTCACAAACGAAAGGGAATTCAACCTGTTGACCAAGAGCTGGCCTGGTAAAAAACAATAAATATTAGACTATGCTCTTTGGATACTATACCTTATTTGTAGCCCTACTGATTGAGATTGTTGGCGCTTATTACAGTATCACCGGTCTGGCCGCAATTTTTTCAGGTGCAGTGATTCCAATCTTGATCATGGGTGGTAGTCTGGAACTGGGCAAGGTCACTGCCGCGGTCTGGTTAAAGAACAACTGGGACCGTGCCGGCATCACCTATAAGCTGTATCTGCTACCAGCCGTGGCCATGCTCATGCTGATTACCAGCATGGGTATTTTTGGTTATCTTTCAAAAGCTCACAATGACCAAACCCTGGTGTCAGGTGATGTAGGTGCCAAACTGGCCATCTTTGATGAAAAGATCAAAACAGCCCGAGACAACATCGAAGCTGACCGCAAGCAGTTGAGTCAGATGGATGCCGCTGTGGACCAGGTCATGAGTCGCAGCAACGATGAAAAAGGTGCTGACAAGAGCAATGCCATCCGCAACAGTCAAAAACGTGACCGTGCGGCCTTGGCCAAAGATATCGAAACCAATCAAAAGATTATCAGTCAGATCAACGACGAAGCCGCGCCTATCCGTGCGGAGAACCGTAAAGTTGAAGCTGAAGTAGGACCCATCAAGTATATTGCCAAGTTGATCTACGCGGACAATCCTGATGCCAATGTGCTAGAAAAGGCCGTGACCTGGGTAATTATGATCATTGTTGCGGTGTTTGATCCCTTAGCCCTAGTCTTGATCCTGGCCGCACAGCAAAGCATTCGTTGGGCCGAAGGTGAAGCTCCTACAGACAAAGAAGAAACAGCAGAGTCGTGGTTTGATCGTGCCCGTAAGCGAGCACGCTTCTGGGATCAAGAACCCAAACATGAAGATTTAGAAGGTTTTACGTCCAAAGTCGAACAGTTAGAACCGGTAGTAGATCAACAGACTCACATACCGCCGGAAGACTATTATCGTGCCATGGGCCTGTTTGATGCTCCGCAGGCCTTGACAGATCCTTATATCAATGATTCATATACTAAAAACGCAACAGATCCTAGTCCGCCTGGCTGGATGTTCACTGAGCGCCCACATCCTGCGTCGGTCGCCGAACCAGAATCTGAACCTGAAACAATAGAACCAGTGACTCCTGAGCCCACTGTGATTGCCCTGAATCCTGACTATGTCGAAGTCAATGGCAAGCGTATGCATCACAAAACTTTTGACTCAACCAGCAACGATGCACACCATGCGGTAGAACAACATCTACAGACACAATCCAGTATTGATCCATATGATCTGGGAATCAAAGCCGACAACGCAATCAACAACATTCCTGGAATCATGCGTGGATTTGGAACCAACTTTCCGGCCATGCCCAGCAAGGGTGACATGTTCCTTAGAGTGGATCAGTTGCCCAGCGCCTTATACAAGTTCAATGGCAACATCTGGATCGAAGTAGACAAGGCGTTATCTGATCAACATGCCTATGACGACGCCTATATTGATCACTTGATCAACAAGATCAGCACAGGCGAGTATGATCCAGAATTACTGAGTGATGCCGAACGCGAAAGCATCGAACAACGTCTAAACAACAACACAAAACAGGAATAACATGAGTGTGACCATAGACCACTGTAGTTTTTGTGACAAACACAAAGATCGCGTTGGCAAGTTGATTGTGAGTCACAAGGTAGCCATCTGCAATGAGTGTGTGGATCTATGCGGCGGTCTACTCAAAGACAAAACAGTTGCACAAAAGAAAACCGATGCTATCACTATTCCAGATCCCCGAAACATAAGAGATTATCTTGATCAACGAGTGGTTGGCCAAGACGAGGCCAAAATTGTGTTGAGTGTGGCCATTGCCAATCATTACAAGCGCATCAGTCGATCGGACCGAGACATAACCAAGGCCAACATCCTGATGATTGGCCCTACCGGAACAGGCAAAACACTCATGGCCCGCAGTGTGGCCGAGTATCTTGATGTGCCATTTGTCATAGCCGATGCCACTTGCTTGACCGAAGCCGGCTATGTAGGCGACGATGTAGAAAGCCTAATCACCAGACTATATGCAACCGCCGACGGCGATGTTGAGCGTTGCCAACGTGGCATAGTGTTTCTGGACGAAATTGACAAGATTGCACGCAAGAGCGAAAGTGCCACAGTATCACGTGACGTGTCTGGAGAAGGTGTGCAACAGGCTCTGCTTAAACTGGTTGAAGGAACTCGTTGTCGTATTCCGGCCAGCGGAACCAAAAAAACCAACAACACAGAAACAGTAGAGATTGACACAACCAACATCTTGTTTATTGCTGGCGGAGCATTTGTAGGACTGGATCGCATTTTACAAAATCGTGTGCAGGGAACTGCCATGGGTTTTGGAGCTCAGCTTACATCATCTGAAGCAGTGGCATTAGAACCAGTGACTCCAGATGATTTGGTCAAGTATGGTATGATTCCGGAGTTTGTGGGCCGATTCAGCAGTTATGTTAATCTGCATGCCTTGACCAAAGAGCAGTTGATCAGCATTTTAACTGAAATCAAAGGCAACTTTGTGAGCCAGTATCAATGGTTGTTTGATCAAGACAGTGTCATGCTACAGTTTGACGCAGAAAGCCTGGATCTCATAGCCGAACGCACACTCAAGACACGAACCGGTGCCAGAGGTCTACATACCGAACTAGAGCGCATTTTGTTGCCGCACATGTTTGATTTGCCCAGGTATAAAAAGCAGGACATACTGCAAGTGACAATCAATAAAACCCAGGTAAATACACCCATGACACTAATACAGGAAAATTCGTGAGAGAGTATCGTAGATCCGTTAAAGTCTCTGATGGCAACGTAGAAAAGGCTCTCCGTAAATTCAAGAAAAAAATCATGGAGTCCGGACTCCTGGACGAATTGCGTCGCAAAGAAACCTACGAAAAGCCTACCACTGAACGCAAACGCAAAAAAGGTGCCGCTCAAGCACGCTGGCGCAAAAAACTGCGCGATCAGCAGTTGCCAAAAAAACTCTACTGATGTGTATATACAGTTTGACTTGCCACAAAACGAAAGTTATACCTACTACCTTAATGTAGTCAAGCTGAACATCATAGACTGGGCCACGCAACATCATATACCTTACAATCAAAAAACTGTCAAATACGTGCATAGGCTGACCTTTGACGACGATCGTAACTATACGTTTTTTGCCATGACCTGGCAACCGCAACCGTTGATACCGTTCAAAATCATTGACAATCCAGCTTAGATCTGTTATAAATAACAATGTAGCGCCGATGGTCGGGCTACACTAGTCATACTTGCTTAACAAAGGAGAAAAACATGACAACAAAACTCACAACTCTGGATCTCAATCCATTTTATCGTAATTCCGTTGGTGTAGATCGTTTATTTGATCGCTTGATGCATCAAATGGACACATCTGGTTCAACCAACTATCCACCCTATAACATACTCAAGACTGGCGAAGATACCTTTGAAATTCAGGTAGCAGTAGCTGGCTTTGGTCAAGGTGAAATCGAAGTGTCGGTCAAGGACGGTGAACTCATCATCACAGGTGAGAAACAACCCGAAGCACTCTTGGTCGGCACCGAATATCTACATCAAGGAATCAGTGCTCGTAGATTCATCCGCACATTCACCATGGCTGATTATGTAGAGGTAGTCAAGGCCGACTGTAAAGATGGTATCCTTACTGTCAGCTTGGAACGCCGTGTGCCTGAGGCTATGAAGCCAAAGACCATTGCAATTACCTACGCAAAATAGTATAATGTAGTAAATACAGTAGGGGGCATGCCGCTCCCTACTATAATAATAGAAGGACTGGATATGTCACAAGCAGGAACCGTAGTAAAACAACAAGTCAACCTGGGACTCGCAGAACCGCCCATGTTCAAGATCATCTATCTCAATGACAATGCCACTCCAATGGAATTTGTGATCGAGACCCTAATAGGATCTTTTGACTACAACGAACAGACCGCAGTCCAAATCACCGAAGACATACACACCACAGGATCTGCTGTGGTTGCTGTGTTGCCTTATGAAATTGCTGAACAAAAAGGTATCGAAGTCACTGTGCAGGCTCGTAACAACAATTATCCTCTACAGATCAAACTAGAACCAGAATCAGTTTAAAAATCAATAACAATACGTTTGGGATAAAAGGTCGCTTGGCTCCAGGGCGTGTTGCCACGACCTCGTGGATTGCACACATAGTTGATGCCGTGCATGGTTTGATCTACCGGACGATGATAATGTCCAAAGCACCAAGTGTGTATCTTGTTTTCGGTATCTTCTTTGAGTGCTCGAGCAATTTGTGTGTTGCCCATGCCGTTGAATTTCCAAGTGTCTGCTAGATCTATGTCGTGTGCCACCAGCCAAGGTGCCGGCACAGTGTGAGTAACTAGAACTATGGCGCCCACTTCCTTGTGAGTCTGCAACTTGCGTATGCTGTTGATCACATAGTCGGCATCATTGTAGGCCACACCAATGATGTTGCGTGCTGCCGAGTTGGTAATGCCAAAATGATCCTGCACACTTTGTATGCTGTGTTCCATGTCCAGACCAGGATCAAAATCATAGGTCCACCAGGCATTGGTGCCTAGCACCGCTACACCGTTTATGATGGCCACATTGTCCTGCATATAGACCACATTGGCTATGTTGGCCACGTCTTTGATAAAATCTCGATAACTAGACCCCAAATCATCAAGATAGTCGCGGTGTTCTTCGTTGCCGTCTATGTAAAACACACCACCCGGATAGCACTGTCCAAGATGTTCTAGTGCTTCCAACAGGCGTCCGCGATCGCGGGCCACGTCACCGGCCACAATACAGTAGGGCGAAGTGGCCTGCCCGGTCCAATCCAATTGGGGCCAGGTTTCCACATGCAGGTCAGAAATTAAATCAAAAGTAAAAGTCATGATAACTATTTACAGAGGATTGACTATGCACATAATATTTAAAAAGAATTTGCCCATTATAGATGACAAATACACTGTGTTGGCTCTGGACACTTTTCGCTTGCCCGACGGTGAACTACACACAGCCTATTGTGTAATTGAAAATATTCCCATTGCCGAACTGCCGGCCACAGAAAATCTCAAAGAACTACACGCAGGACTTATTGACGGGTTTGGTCAACGTAATTGGGACTACTGTGAACAGGCTATAGCACAGCTCATGGGCAAATGGGGCGGAGAAGTGGACACATTTTATATAGATCTCAGTCGGCGTATTGAAACCCTAAAAACTCAAGATCTCGACGATAACTGGACTCCAGTAATACAAAAATAATCTCATAAATACCCATATAATAATAACAGCAAGGAGCTGAAATGGGTAATATCTTCAAAATCATTGGAGACCTTGGGTTTCCAGTGGCAGCCGCACTGGCCGGCGGCTACTTTATATTTCTTACAATCAAACTGTTGCTGGGCGGAGTGTTGAGCAGTGTTAAAGGCATGGCCAACATTATCACAGCTCTAGACAACAGAGTAAAAACCATGAATCACGACGTAATACGCATTGATACCGTGGTATCAAATGCCTTGGGCCTAAGACCTGATGTGGAACGTATCAGTCGTGCCGATGGCAAAACCGACGCTCGGAGAGACTGATGAAACACTACGACTATGAATGGGATCTGTACCCAAACTTCCTCAAGCTGGATCCCGAACTGCCGGTTGATAGACTGGGATGGAAGGAAGGTGACCTGTTTAAATTTGTCAATGTCGACGGTGTCATGATGCTCAAAAAGATCGACCGCCTGGTAGGATTCTTAGAAGAGGGCAAACAAAATGCAGAAGTTTGATCCAAACAACATACCTGGAACAGATCAGATCTGGACTGATCTAGACTTGGCCAAATGGATGATGTTTGCGTTCTTAGCAGGACTACTTATAGGATACATTTTATAATGGGCGACATTGGAGAAATAATCAACAAATACGGCTTTCCGATCGTGATGGCTGTGGGCATGGGCTACATCATACACTATGTATGGAAATGGGCCACGACCGAAGTCAAGCCAGTGATCAACGACGCCAACACAGTGTTGATAGCACTTATTGATCGTATACGCATGCTGGACAACGATCTCATACGTCTGAATCAAAAGGTCAATACAGTGTTGCACCTGCGTGGCAAAACCATTGAGCACGAGCGTGTTGAAGCTGAAAAATCAATCAATCGCATTGAAAAAGAAGTGACCTCCGAAGAGCAAGAAGTGGCCGGCGGAACCAGTTAAACCTGCTACTTAAAGATACTCCAAATCCAGTTAAATAATAACTAGGAGCTAGAGTATGTATAACAACAAAAACAAAATACTCGGTCTAGTAGCCTTATGGCTACCCGTTGCTGTTTGGGCAACACCCATGGCTGATTATTCGTTCAAAAGCCCCAGCTTCAACGGCTCGGGCTACGGCACCTACGCCCTGACTAT
>Ga0164296_1003012_pt1 | contig 16218 bp, 18 predicted proteins | sample GEODES057metaG_FD_113533 | JGI IMG/M metagenome (GOLD analysis project Ga0164296, IMG submission 113533) | Dystrophic lake water microbial communities from Trout Bog Lake, Wisconsin, USA - GEODES057 metaG | ecosystem: Environmental > Aquatic > Freshwater > Lake | place: USA: Trout Bog Lake... | reverse complement strand
TGTAGGTGTTCATTTATCGGTAAGGACAAAACCTGATGCTGAAGCAAAGACTTATGATGTAAGCAGAAGTTTTGATTTCTCTGCCAACTTATCTTTACAGGAAGCAGAAGGTCAATTATTATCGCAGATCGTGAGTAATTTGACAGATGATATTTTTAACCGTATCTTTTCAAACTGGTAATCAATTAGTATTTTCATCCAATGAATTCGGTAATAGAAAAAGCATTATTTCATCTTACTCATAACGGAAACATTGCAGAAGTAAATGTTGACGAATTGAAAAATATGGCAGCAGCGCATCCTTATTTTGCTCCTGCTCAATTTCTGTTAGCCGCTAAAATGAAATCAGAAGATAATTATTTGCAAGACGCACAATTACAAAAAGCTTCCTTATACTTCAACAATTTTAATTGGTTGCAACATCAATTGAATGGAGATGAATCAACAAGCGAGAATATATTTGCACCTGCCAAACAAGCTATTAAAACAGCAAAGATTGAACTGTCTGTACCATCTAATGAAAAGGATATTGTAAAAGAAGAATTTTGGAAAGAAGAGCCGGTACAAGACCAAACAACAGTAACCCCGCATGAAGCTTCTGATTTTTCTTACACACCCGAAATGGTTATCCCAACTGTTGAACATGTAAAAGAAATATTACACAATATCGATCATCCTTCTGTTCAAAACAATCATATACCGGAAACCTATCCTGAAACAATTCAAGAACCTGTATTAAAAATAAATCCAACCGAATTTAAAACAACATTGCCTACCTATTCGGATGCATTCAAATCAATTCCAACCGGTACAAAAGAAGAAGCATCTTCTCCTACCATTGACAGATATGAACTGACCGGAGATAGTTTCCAGGAAAAAAAATTATCCGATCTTTTATCTACACAATTATCTGAATCGAATAAACCCGTAGATAAAGATGCCAAGCTTGATTTTGAGATGGAACCATATTACACCATTGATTATTTTGCTTCGCAGGGAATTAAGGCAGACCTTACACAACAGCCGCAGGATAAACTGACACAACAATTATTAAAATTCACAGATTGGTTGAAGAAAATGAAGAATGTGAATCCGAATCCGCAAGATTTGGGAACTGACCCTGAGTTAGAAAATGTGATTCATGGAATTGCCAATGCATCCAATGAATCGAGAGAAATTGTAACTGAAACGATGGCTGAAGTATTTGTAAAACAAGGCAAGGTTGACAAGGCAGTTCAGCTGTTTATTAAATTAAGTTTTTTAGAACCTGAAAAATCCGCTTACTTTGCCGCCAAAATACAACAATTAAAAGGACTGTAAAATGACTATTCTGTTTTTAATCTTAATCGTAGTTGCCTGTGTGGCATTAGCATTTATTATTTTGATCCAAAACCCTAAAGGTGGTGGTCTGGCAAGCAATGTAGGAGGATTGAGCAATCAATTCATGGGTGTAAAGCAAACAACCGATGTATTGGAAAAAGGCACCTGGACTTTTGCCATCATCATTGCCTTGCTTTCTATTTTTTCGACCTTCTTTTTCAGCGGCAAGCAAGCTTCCGATACCTCTATTTTAAATAAAGTAGACACACGCAGCTCAGCACCTGCACCACAAAGCAGTGCACCTGCCAATACAGTACCTGCAACACAACAACCGGCTAAACCATAACTTATTTTTCATCATATTTAACCCTGTCCGATATTTTCTGACAGGGTTTTTTATTATCTTGAATCATTATGAAGAAACGACTACTTTATCTTTTTGCATTCATCATACTTGCAGGTGCAGCAACCATTTATTTTGTATTAGGTCCTGCTACCGCTTTTGATGAAAAAAATAAATATTTCATTATTGAAGAAGGAAAAACAGATAAAGCATCGGTAATTGAAAATTTAGAAAACAATCACATTATTTCAAACGGGCTGTTGTTTTCTTTGATTGCTTCACCATTGCATGTTTGGGATAAACTGAAAGCCGGTAAGTATGAAGTGAAGCAAAATGAAAGCCTGTTAAACATTGCCAGAATGTTGAAGAACAATCATCAGGCACAAATTAATTTAGTGATCATAAAAGTCAGGACAAAAGAAGAATTAGCAAAACTCATCGCTAAGAATTTTTCTTCAGATTCAATTGCTGTAATGAATTTCCTCACCTCAAATGACTCACTGTCACCTTATCATGTAGATACCAGCAAAGCCTTTACCATCATCATTCCGGATACCTATACTTTTTATTGGAATACATCATTAAGAAATATTTTCAACAGATTATATACCGCAAGCAATAATTTCTGGTCGAATAATAACCGGCTTGAAAAAGCTGCAGCCTTAGGCTTTACAAAGGAGCAGGCTTATATTCTATCTTCTATTGTTGAGGAAGAAACGAATATTCCTGAAGACAAAGGGCCTATTGCAAGTGTTTATATCAATCGATTGAAGAAAGACATGCGTTTGCAAGCCTGCCCCACCATTAAATTTTCGATGAAGGATTTTTCCCTGCCACGTATCTATGAAAAATATTTAAACAATCCGTCACCATACAATACTTATCGCAATAAAGGTTTACCACCCGGTCCTATTTGTACACCTTCGCCTTCAACGATTGATCATGTACTCACTGCACCCAAAACAGATTATTTATTTTTTGTTGCAACCAGTGATTTTAGCGGCCATTCACATTTCAGCAGCAATTTTGCTGAACACAATAAATATGCGAAAGAATATCAACATGCATTGGATATTGAAATGGCGAAAAAGAAAGTTCCCAATCCATGAGAAAAATAGAACGCATCATATATTCCTCACCGCCGCTTGCTTTTATCATCCGTAAAAGCAAGCATATCAATATTCCGGGATTTCAAAAAATCCCGATGTATGATGTGGTATTATTTTTCTTTCGTCAAATAAAAAAAGTGGGGCTGAATGAGAGAGCAGCAGCCATATCATTCAATCTCATTATGGCATTACCGGCTGCATTATTATTTTTATTTTCAGTGATACCTTATTTTCCCGATGCACTGAGTTTTCAAAAACAAATACTTGATTTATTTAAAGATCTTACGCCTAATTCCAATACATACACTTTGATTCAAAATTTACTGAATGATCTGTTTAAAAAACATGTAGGTGTTTTTTCTTCCGGTTTTGTATTGGTGATGTTCTATTCATCCAATGCAATGATGGGTATCATTAGAACATTTGATAAATCCATTCAGGAAACAAAAAGTTTTATTTTCCATAGAAGGCTCAGGGCAATCCGTTTGACATTCATTTTAATTTTATTAGTGATCGCTTCCGGACTGGTGCTAATTGGTCAGGAAGAATTAGCACTTCTTTTGAAAGAATTATTTTTGATGAAGAAAAGAGCGCATATTCCCTGGTGGGGCGGTATTCGATGGTTTATTATCACAGGTATTTTCTTCAGTGGCATTTCACTCATTTATAAATTTGCGCCTTCTGTAAAAAAAAGATGGAATCTTTTATCTCCCGGATCTATTCTATCTACAGCTTTAATGTTATCGGCAACGATATTTTTTTCTTATTGGGTAAATAATTTTGCGAGTTACAATAAAGTATACGGTTCTATCGGAACTGTATTGATATTAATGTTATTAATCTATTTCAATTCGTTGATTTTATTAATCGGATTTGAGTTGAATGTCAGCATCACTTATTTAAAAGCTGAGGTGGAGAAAAGAAATCAAAGAGAAATGGCAGAAGAATTTAAAAAAATGTAGTCTTTTTTATGGAATAAAATTGGCTTTGCATCTTACTATTATTTCATCTTCAACTACTGCTTATGAACAACCCTGCACGTATCCAAAGATTCCTGGTCATTTTTGTTCTTTCGTTGAATGCTTATTGTATTTATCAAGGTGTTAAATACAAAAGCGCATTGGCCATTTATTTAGCCATTGGAAGTATTCTTGCATTACTGTATTGCATTCGGCTAATAAAAAAATTAAGAGAATCTGAGGAGGAAGAAAACTATTGAACCAACTGTTGTAATGCCTGCTGCAATTTGGCTTCAGGCAATTGTTGTAAATAAAATTGTTTATACTTTTTTTTATTATTGACCATAATGGTAGCAGGAATAGCGCCATCCCATTTCGCATCGATCTTCGGGCAAAAAGAACCCGGGTCAGTTTCATTTAACCAAAGAACGGTTGATGTATATCCCTGTTGTTTTACAAAATCAGTCAGCACTTTCGGATAATCACTTCCATAGTCCAGACTCACCAAAATCAATTTGATGTTTCCTGATTTATCGGCATTGATATTTTTTTCAAACCAAGGTATTTCGTGAATACAGGGCTGGCACCAGCTGGCCCAAAAATTAACTACCAATGGCTGGGTAGATGTTTGTATCAGTTTTACCAATTCATCCATCTTCACTTTTTTAATTGTCTGTGATTGAACCAAACAAACATTTATCAGCATAACAATCAATAGTGTTACAATTTTATGTGTACGATTCATCATTGCTTATTTAAACTCCATCATTATTAAAACCCCATTCATTCATCAATGCGTCCATTCTTTCTTTTGGCAAAGAAGTTTGTTGATAATGACCGGCATTGGCTTTCTGTCGAAAGGCTTCATAAATACTAACAGCACAAGCAACAGAAATGTTCAAACTTTGAATGATACCCATCTGCGGAATAATGAAATTCCCATCGGCTAATTGTCTTACTTCATCACTAACCCCTTCATGCTCATTACCAAACACCAATGCAACACTTTTCGTAAAGTCAATTTCATATAAACTTACTGCATCGGTTGACAAATGTGTGGTTAATATTGTTGCATACTGTTTTCTTAATTCCTGAAAACAGGCAAAGGCATCATCAAACGGATGAATGCTTAACCATTTTAAAGCGCTGCTGCTGCTTTTGGCACCAAACTTTTTATGCCGCGGTATTTTTGTATTAAGAATATACATATCCTGAATGCCCACAGCATCGCAGGTTCTCATGACAGCAGAAATATTATGCGGGTCTTGTACATTCTCCATAACGACAGCTAAACCAGCTTGCCGTTGTTTTAATACACGTAATAATTTTTCAGTTCTTTCGGGAGTCATTGTTTGAATTGTGTTGCAAATCTATTTCAACAAATTCAAATCAGGCTGAGCGTATTTATATACTTTAAAATAAATAGTGGTTTTGGTTTGATGCACACCCTCTATTTTAGAAATCTCATTAACAAATTCAATTAAATGATCATTGTCTCTGCACATTACATCTACTTCCAGATCATAATCGCCGGAAGTACCTGCTAAGAAACTCACTTCAGGTCGCTTTACAATTTTCTGTGCAACTTTTTCCTTCAAAGAAGCCGGGCGAACAAACACAGCAATATGTGCATAAGACCGAAAGCCGACTTTATCAGGATCAACTCTTCCAATAATACTAATGGTTTTATCTTTCATTAATTTATTGAAACGTGTTCGAATGGTACCAACGGAGACTTTTAATTTATCGGCCATTACGGTAAAACTCATTCTGCCATCTTTTTGCAAAAAAGACAGGATTGCAAAATCCAGTTCATCTAAAATCATATGTCCGTTCTTTTCGGTCATAATAAATAATGACAAATTTGAGCCCTTTCTCTCAAAATAATGTTTTTATTTTTATAAATAATACATTATTTTTAGTTTTCGATATAAATTCTGCAAATTTTATATCTGCCAAAATCGACACAATGAAATATCAACCTATTCAGAATTACATTAACGGACAATTTGTTTCATCATCAACAAATAAATATTTAGAAGTCATCTCCCCTGTTGATGGCAATTTACTATCTACTGTTCCGCTATCTGCATCAAAAGATGTAGATGCTGCCGTTGCTGCTGCCAGCACTGCATTTCCTGGATGGAGCAGAACACCAATTAAAGAGCGGGTGCAAGTTTTTTTCAGGTATAAATATTTATTGGAAAAACATTTGAAAGCGTTAGCAGAATTATGCAGTGAAGAGAATGGGAAAACGTATAATGAATCAGTCGCTGAAATTGAGAAATGCATTGAGTTAACAGAATTCGCAACTTCCCTCCCACAGCTCGTTACAGGCGAAGTATTAGAAGTGAGTAAAGGTGTTGAATGCAGAACAGAACATATTCCGTTAGGTGTGGTTGCATCGATTGTTCCGTTTAATTTTCCATCAATGGTTCCTAACTGGACCATACCCAATGCCATTGCATTAGGTAATTGTATGATCATCAAACCATCTGAAAAAGTTCCATTGAGTTGCGGAAGATTAGCAGAGTTATTAAAAGAAGCCGGCTTGCCTGACGGTGTATTTAATATTGTACATGGTGATGTTGAAGTTGTTGAAGCAATATGTGATCATCAGGGTATTGAAGCGGTTTCATTTGTTGGTTCAACAAAAGTTGCCAGGATTGTTTACAAAAGAGCCACTTCCCATTACAAAAGATGCTTGGCTTTAGGTGGTGCAAAAAACCATTTGTTGGTATTGCCCGATGCAAAAGCAGAAATGACAGCCCAAAATGTTGCGGCATCTATGTCAGGCTGCGCCGGTCAGCGGTGTATGGCAGCGAGTGCAATGATAGCAGTTGGTACGGTTGATCATATCATTGATAAAATTTGCGATGAAGCTAGAAAAATTATTCCCGGAAAAAATTTAGGTGCAGTCATTAATAAAGCATCACAAGAAAGAATTGAAAAATATATTACCGAAGCCGAACAACAAGGCGCAAAAATTTTAGTGGATGGAAGAAGCACTGTTGTGAATGGAAAAGAAAAAGGAACTTATGTTGGTCCGACAGTGATTGATTATGTAACACCTGAAATGAGTGTTGCCAAAGAAGAAATTTTTGGTCCGGTTATTTCCATCATGCGCACCAATACTTTAGATGAAGCATTGGCAATTGAAAATGCCAATCCTTATGGTAACGCTGCGAGTGTATTTACACAAAACGGTGGTGCTGCGCGTTATGTGATTGATAAAGCCAGCGCAGGTATGATTGGCGTAAACGTTGGTGTGCCTGTGCCTCGCGAGCCATTTAGTTTTGGCGGATGGAATGAAAGCAAATTTGGTGTAGGCGATATTACCGGAAAAAGTTCTATTGAATTTTGGACGAAGTTAAAAAAATCAACCACCAAATGGAATCCCGAAGCTGGCGTGAATTGGATGAGTTAAAGGAATATTGAATAATAAATTATAAATGTTGAATTATTCTATGTTACCGGCATTTGTATTTCAATTAAACTTTTGTTGCGTCGCACATTTCAACAGTTAATTCTTCATTAGACATCTAATATAAAAAAATAAAAAAATGCAAACAGAAACATTGTCATTGGCAGAAGAAATCATACAAGATGCGCAGGATTATACATTGTTTAGTTGGAGTAAACAAAAAGGCACCAATCCTATTGCAGTAAAACGTGCGGAAGGTGTTTATTTATATGATTATGATGATAACAGAATCATCGACTTCTCCAGCGGATTAATTAATAGTGTTAAACATCCTATTCGCAGAGCGAAGAAACAAATTCACAATGCTAACGTTGCAAAGAAAAATGGATAATATTTAATTGCAGTTAATGTCCGTCAAATCATTGACGGACATTTTTATTTTACCGATTGTTATCTAACAAAGCTTTTATTATTAATATTGCTTATTGATTTACATTTTATAATTATTTGCATGAAACCCTTTATCACTTCATTACTCTTACTGAGTATTGTTTACAATGCCAATGCACAATTGTCTAAAGCAGATAAAAAAGACTCTTCTTCCAATTTCAAATTCTCTCTTTCATATTTATCTAATTCTGTGTATAATGGCCGGCAAGATTCTGTTGTAGTTCCCTACATCACTCCCATGATCGGCTATTTTGATAAATCAGGTTTTTTTGCAGATGCTTCTGTTTCTTATTTGGCAACCACTCCTGGCAGAATTGATTTAACAACCATTGAAACAGGATATAATTTTACTGCGGGTGATAATTTTAGTGCAGGCATTTACGGAAGCAAATATTTTTACAGTGCTAAAAGTACAGCCATACAATCACAGATAAGTGGTATTATTGGTTCTGCCGCAACTTATGATCTTTCATTTATTTCGTTGAATGCAGGTGTTGATCTCGCCTTCTCACAAAAAACAGATATCATTGTTAATTACGGAATTTCTCATCCCTTTTATATTGGGGATGATGACCATTTATGGACTATTGAACCCTCTGCTTTAGCAAATACAGGTACGCAAAATTTTTATGCAGCCGCCAAAGCAAAACGAAGAGGTGCAGTTACCAATGTTAAAGTAAGCAGCTCATCAGGATTTAAAGTATTAGATTATGAATTATCGCTTCCCATCTCATACGATGCACAATCATGGGGCTTATCTTTCACGCCAACTTATGCAATACCATTAAATCCTTTATTGGTAACAAAACCCAATGGAAGTATTTTTTATCAGGAAACATTAAGTAATGTATTTTACGCTGAGTTGAGTGTGTATTTTAAATTCTAATGCTGTTATCACTCATTTAAAAAATTCCCGACTATCTTTCTTATTAATAGTTTAATGATTTCATTCAATGAATGAAAAATAAAAATTTTATCCTTCACATTTCTATAACAGTGTTTGGCATGTTTGGCATTGCGTTTGAATTTATACAGGTATAAAAACAAATGTTATGAAAAAGATTACACTTCTCGCACTGTTTATTACACTCATGAGTGTAATAAACAAAACTGAAGCCCAAGTCAGATTAGGCTTTAACGTAAATATTGGCGCACCGGTTTATGCAGCTCCTGTTGCATCTGCTTATTACGGCAATGACTACTATTACTATCCTGATATAGATATGTATTATTCTATTGCTGCACAACAATACATTTATTTTGATGGTGGCAGATGGTTATTCAGCAGTTATATTCCTGCTATCTATCGTGGATATAATTTTAATGCAATTCGCAGAGTAAACATCAATGAAGCAAGACCTTGGATGCACGCAGATGTTTACAGAGAAAGGTATAGCAACAATAATTACTACAATTATAATCATTACAATAATAATTATGGCAGAGATGTTTATGCCAAAGCGGATGTATACAAACCTGCACCAAGATATGAAGCTCGTGAAAGCCATGAGAACTTTGAAAGAAGAAATGATTTCAGAGGAGGTAATTACGGACATGAAAGAGGCAGAAGATAAATTAACATGTACACCTTGCAAAAAAGCTTCATCAATTGACGAAGCTTTTTTTATTTGATTAATGCTTTTAATTTTTCTGCAGTCCATTCAGGTGTAATATCCCTTTGCGGATTGGCCAACATTTCATACCCAACCATAAATTTTTTAACGGTTGCAGAACGTAATAAAGGCGGATAAAAATGCATGTGCCAATGCCATTCCTGATGTTTACCATCATTCACGGGTTGTTGATGCATGCCGGCAGAATAAGGAAACGATATTTGAAACAATGCATCGTAACAGGTAGTCAATTGTTTGATAGCATCTGCCAGGGCTAATTTTTCTTTTGAATTAAACTGAGTGATGTCTTGTACTTGTCTTTTTGAAATAATCATTGTTTCAAAGGGCCAAACAGCCCAATAAGGAACTAACACTGCAAAATCATCATTCTCATAAACAATGCGTTCATTCAATTTTAATTCTAATAAAAGATAATCGGACAATAAACTTTTATTGTGCTGAATAAAATAATTCGCTTGTTGTTTGGTTTCTTTTTCTATTTCTCCTGGAATATCATCACTGCTCCAAATTTGTCCGTGCGGATGCGGATTACTGCAGCCCATTATTTCACCTTTATTCTCAAATATCTGAATGTATTTGATCCATTTATTTTGGGAGAGTTGAATAAATTCATCTTGCCATAATGAAATCAATTCATTGATCTCATCAACAGAAAGATCAGGTAAACTTGCATTGTGTTTGGGGGAAAAACAAATAACTCTGCAAATACCTCTTTCACTTTTTGCAATTAATAAATTATTTTGATTGATATGCCCTTCCGGAGTATCAGCCAATAAGGCTGAATGATCATTGGTAAAAGCATACACAGTTTTATAATCAGGATTTACTGAGCCATCTACCCTTTTATTATTCGGGCATAAATAACAATCCGCTTCATATTCATTTCGTATACTATTGTTTACTGTTTCCACTTTCCCCAGCCAAGGACGCTTACTTCTATGCGGAGAAACCAGTACCCATTCTCCGGTTAAAATATTCAATCGTTTATGCGGATGTTCTTTACTATCAAATGCAACAGACATATTCATTAATTTTTAATTGAGGAAGCCCCATCTTTTAATTGCGTGATATAAGCTTTCATTTCATGTGCAAATTTTTGCTGATACTGTTTACTGATACGTTCAATTATAGTATTCACACTTTGCTCATTTACCAATGCAATCACACAACCACCAAAGCCACCTCCCATCATTCTTGCACCAATCACATCTTCTTCTTTTTTGCAAGCATCAGCGATAAAGTCTAATTCTGTACAACTTACTTCATACAATTTGCTTAAGCCATCATGTGTAGCGTATAATTTTTGCCCGAATGCTTTTATATTATTTTGTTTCAACAATACACAAGCATCATTCAATCTTTCAATTTCTTCCACAATATATTTACAGCGAGCAAACACTTTAGACTGATGATCTAAAAGTTCATTCACCATAAAAATATCCGCATCACGCAAAGAATATACTTGCGGATATTTTTTTTGAATAAGGCGAACACCTTCCTCACATTCATTTCTGCGGGTGTTGTATTCAGACGATGCCAAAGAATGCTTCACCTGCGTATCCATCAATACAATTTTATAACCCGCTAACTGAAGCGGTACATATTCATACTCCAAACTCCGGCAATCTAATTTAATAACATGATTTTCTTTGCCCATCATACTTGCAAACTGATCCATGATACCACACATTACTCCTGCATATTCATGTTCTGCTTTTTGCGCCATTTTAACCATCGCAATTTTATTAATCTTCAAATCAAACAACTCATTCAATGCATAAATAGCAGCACATTCTACCGCTGCGGAAGAAGATAAACCGGCACCAATGGGAATATCGCCATCAAAAATTAAATTAAATCCCTGCAGCTTATATTGATGGCTTTGCAATTGCGCAACAACACCCAAAACATAATTACCCCAACTATCTTCAATTGGTTTAATCTCTGATAACCGAACTTCTATTTTTTCATTAAATGCCATCGAATATAAAACAATGAGATCATCATTTCTTTTGGAGATGGCGGTATAAATGGCTTTATCAATAGCAGCCGGTAAAACAAATCCATTATTGTAATCCAAGTGTTCGCCGATTAAATTAATTCTTCCCGGAGAATAGCACAACAAAGGATTCATTTCAAAAAGAGCTGCAAACTTTTGCTGAAGCGATAAAATGATTGGTTTTGAATAATTCATCATACTAGATGCAAATTAAAACAATTTTAAACCGCATCTTAAGAATAGATAAAATCAGCAGATTAAATAATTACTTCTCATTTCTTTCTTTTTTCTTAAAATACCCCTTCAATAAAAAATTATGCCTTACCGCTTCAAGATCTTCATCTAATTTATGACTCGCTGAATCCAGGTTTTTGATCATGCTCTTTAATTGTAAAGCTGTTTGTTCGTCGTGCAAAAAAACACCTGTAATTTTATTTTTATCATTCAACGCATCGCTTGCATTTTTAATATTATCAGAAAAAGAAGCAATGCTGTTCATCGTTACTTTTAACTGACTGATACTTCCCCGAAGATTATTAAACACGATGGTATCGGTAACAATATCATGCATTAATGTTCCCTGTTTATTTAATTGATTGGTGAAATCAGCAATATTATCCATTACGTTTTCAGTCTTTCCGGAAACTTTTTTAAAATCAGCCACTGCATATTTCAAATCTCTTGCAGTTAATTTTAAATTTTCAGGAAGTAATGAATCATTCAATAGATTAGCGATGGTTCCTTTACCGGTTAATATTTTATTGCTCACTTCTTTTAAATTATTGGTAATTACCAATAAATTTTTATTGGTAGCATCCAATGTGGCCAACATATCTTTTGTATCGGTAGATTTTTCAGTTGTAAGATGATCGGTCTCTGTAACCAACGGAGAATCCTTTGTTCCACCATAAATTATAACTATTCTGTTACCCATTAATCCATCAGAACTTAATCTTACTTTAGAATTTTGATGTATCAATTCATTTACTCTCTTTTCAATATTCATCGTAATGATTACAGCCCCATCATTTGCAAAATCGATATTTTTCACAATCCCGATCTTCACTCCTGATAGCCAAATATTATCTCCGATCTTTAATCCGCCAATATCTTCAAACAAAGCTTTTACTTCAAACTTTTTTACAAATGTACTGTGTTGATTACCTAAAGTAAAAACTACCACAACAAGTATGATCAGTCCCATAGAAATGAATATTCCCACGATTACCGGATATTTATTTTTAAAGATGTTCATTTGTCAATTATAAAATTGTAATCGAAAAAATTTTTTGCTTCTACATTTTTATCAGTAAATACTTCCTCGAATTTTCCCTGATAACCAAACTTGCCATCAACAATTAATGCAACACGGTCTCCAGTTGATTTTGCACATGTAAGATCATGTGTGATGATGACAGAACTTGTTTTATATTTTTTTTGGACTTCATCAATCAAATTATTTATTTCAACACAGGTTACAGGATCAAGTCCGGCTGTGGGTTCATCATATAAAATAACTTCAGGCATTAAAATCAATGTTCTGGCAAGACCGATTCTTTTTCTTTGTCCGCCTGATAATTGTGCCGGCATTTGATTGATTGTTTGCAACAAGCCTACATTATCCAATACTTCTTCTACAGCCTCATTAATTTGCTTCCTTGTTAAATTTCTTTTATTACGTACCAATGGAAATTCAAGATTTTCTCTTACTGTCATACTATCATACAATGCATTTCCCTGAAATAAAAAACCGATCTTTAATCTTAACTCCTGTAATTCTTTTACACCTAATTCATCTACTTCTTCATTAAAAACTTTGATGGTTCCTTTATCAGGATTCAATAACCCAACAATTAATTTTATTAAAACAGATTTACCACTTCCTGAACGACCAAGCACCACTACATTCTCTCCTTTAAACAGATCAAGATCAATACCGGTAAGTACTTTCAAAGAACCAAAAGATTTTTCCAATCCTCTAACACTGATGATCGGATTTGTTCTTTCAATATTTAATGATTCTTTTCGCATATAATAATTGTCAAAGTGGCCGCATAGAATTTACTATTTGAACAATGATCACTTCCTCCACAAATACCATAAACATTGAAATAACCACAGCAGCATTAGCCGCTTTGCCTACTCCATGGGTTCCTTTCTCTGCATGATATCCTTGATAACAACCTGCAATACCAATGGTAAATCCATAAACAATAGCTTTGATTAAAGAAGAAAAAATATCCAGAAAGGAAATATTACCAAAACCATGTTCAAAGAATGCAATAAAGCTGGTGTTTTCATTGCTCAGTACATTTAAATATGCACCCAGTAATCCAACGAAACCCATATACAACGCCAATATTGGAATCATCGTTGTTGTTGCAATGACTCTCGTCACTACTAAAAATTTAAAGGGATTGGTTGCAGAAACTTCCATTGCATCAATCTGCTCTGTTACTTTCATTGAACCTAACTCTGCGCCCATATTAGAACCAACTTTACCAGCTGCAATCAATGCAGTAATTAATGGTGCCAATGCACGAATAATGGCAATTGATATTAGCCCGGGCAACCAGGAGGTTGCGCCAAATTCAGCCAAGGATGGCCGTGATTGTTTTGTAAAAACGATACCCGTAATAAATCCTGTTAAGGAAACCAATGCTAAAGACCGATAACCAACATCATAACATTGTTTAATGATTTCTTTAAACTCATATGGCGGTAAAAATACTTCCTTGAAAAATCGGATAATGAATTTATAAACACTATAAATGTTATAAAAGAAAAGATAAATCGGCTTATCATTTACATATTTAAAATCGTCCCCTTCCATAGCCGTGTAATGTTTATTAAAAGTATTTCAGTCAGTTGCTAAAAAATATGATGACTGTCATATATGATACTGATTCGAAACAATAAGATTGACTCAATTAATAAGTATTTTATTTAGTAATGGAGTAATAGCTATTTATTGCTTGAGGAAAATCATCTTAATAAATGACAACGCTCCTTTGAATCGCCTTTACAGAAAATTATATTTGTATAGGAAACTAAAAATAATTTAATCATAAAAAAGGAGGTGGTTATGGCTACACAAACTTTAGCTAAAGTGGCAGAAAGAATGCCTACGCTCTTTGATGATTTCTTTAAACCCTGGAATGAATGGGTAGATGGTGGATTATGGGGAAAAACAATGAATGTGCCTTCTGTGAATATTACAGAAGAAAAAGACCATTATATGGTATCACTTGCAGCTCCCGGATTAAAAAAAGATGATTTTAAAATTGATATTGATGGAAACATGCTAACCATCAGCAGTGAAAAGGAAGAGAACAAAGAAGAAAAGGAAAAGAAGTTTACCAGAAAAGAGTATAGTTACAGTTCTTTCAGTCGCAGTTTCTCGTTACCGGATGAAGTGAACAAAGAAAAAATTGAAGCGAAGTATGAAGAAGGTATTTTAAAAATCGCTTTGCCTCGAAATGATGTATCAAAGAAAATGACAGCGAAACAAATAGCTGTAAATTAAGCCTTCGTATGAAGACTTTGTAATGGCCCCGTCGTATAAAAAATTTGGCGGGGTTTTTTATCAGCTCATATCAGCAAAAAAATTAAGCAATTCTTCTTTCACGAATAAGGTTATACAAATCCTCTGCATCTTGTTTTGTGCATAATGCAGTACCGGCATTGATTGTGGCAGCAGTTCCACAGGCTACCCCAAATTGCAAAGATTCTTGTAAACTATTTCCATTAGATAAGCTATATACCAATCCCGCAACCAAACTATCTCCCGCGCCAACAGTACTTTTCAATTGTATTTTTGGGGCAACTGCATGATACATTTCATCAGCCGTAACTAATAGAGCACCGTCTTCTCCCAATGAAACAACTATGATTCTACATTGACTTTTTTGTATAAACTCCTTTGCATATTTCTCTGCATTGTTTGCAGTAACACTATTTACACCGCACAGAATAGCCAATTCATTTAAATTAGGTTTCAGCAAATACATATTTTCTTTTGCTGATTGAATCAATGCATTTTCAGATGTATCAACAATAAGTTTCGCCCCATTTGTGTAAGCGATGGTTGCTATTTTTTTAAAAATATTTAAGGGAAACGATGAAGGCAAACTTCCGCTAATAACAATATATTCAGCTTCTTTAATTTTCTCGATCTCATATAAACATTGCTGCCATTCAGTTTCACTTAATTCCGGGTCAGGCATTACAAAACGGTATTGTTTATTCTCTGATTGATCAAGTGCTGTAATATTTTCCCTTGTTTCATTTTTAGCATTAATAATAACGGAAGGAATATTTTCTTGCTCCATTAAATGATTAAACTGTTTTCCGTTACAGCCTCCGGAAGGATATATCGCTGTAGCATTACTATTTAATTTTTTCAGAACTCTCGCAACATTAATGCCACCACCACCGGGTTCAAATACAATATCAGTACATCTCATTTTTTTTTCCGGAACTAAATTTTGTACTGACATAGTTTTATCAATACATGGACTGAATGTAACCGTTACAATCTTTGCCATATGTTTTTTTCGTTAAAAGAAAATACTCAGTTAAGCTAAAGCAGCTATTATACAAAATTCAATTCAGCTTTATTAATATTTTCAATTCCTTTCAACAATGCATCCGGATTAAAGGAAATACTATCAATTCCTTGTTCAACTAAAAAATTGGCAAACTCCGGAAAATCACTCGGTGCTTGTCCACATAAACCAATCTTCACTCCTGCCTTTTTAGCTTTATGAATCATCGTAGCGATCATTTCTTTGGCAGCTTCATTTTGTTCACTAAACAAATCACTGATGATAGCCGAATCTCTGTCAATACCCAAAGTCAATTGAGTTAAATCATTTGAGCCAATGGAAAATCCATCAAAAATAGTTGCAAATTTTTCTGCAAGAATCACATTGCTTGGTATTTCAGCCATTACATATACTTCCAAATTATTTACTCCTT
>Ga0164296_1003011_pt1 | contig 16221 bp, 20 predicted proteins | sample GEODES057metaG_FD_113533 | JGI IMG/M metagenome (GOLD analysis project Ga0164296, IMG submission 113533) | Dystrophic lake water microbial communities from Trout Bog Lake, Wisconsin, USA - GEODES057 metaG | ecosystem: Environmental > Aquatic > Freshwater > Lake | place: USA: Trout Bog Lake... | reverse complement strand
TGCAAGCTCTTGGCATCGCCCAGCGCCGAGACGGTCACGTCAATGCGCGAACCACGGCGACCAAAGGCGGGAAGGTCGGCTGTCACCATCACAGCGGCCACATTCGCCGTGCGCAGATTGGCACCACGTGTGTTAACGCCGAGCCGCTCCAGCATGGCTGTCAGGCTTTGTTTTGTGAACGGGGCATTGTTCAGCGTATCGCCCGTGCCATTGAGGCCCACCACGAGGCCATAGCCGACCAGCTGGTTTTGGCGCACGCCTTCAACGGACGCGAGATCCTTGATCCGCGAGGTTTCGGCTTGTGCCGAATGAAATCCGGCCAAGACGGACAGCACGATCAACGCGGCTGAAACACAATGGCGCATGGCTTCGGGTCTCCATCGGAACGGGTCAAACTCTTGACGTTACGGAAGCGAAGCCTATGCCAAACGGATAAGTATGATAACTGTTTGATATGACAGTAAAAATTTTAACGATCGGATGGATTTTTGGGGACAAAGGTAGAAATTTCCGAGCCAAGCGGCAGATTTTTCCACCCATATTTACGTTTTCTTTACCTTAAAAGCCTTTGTATTCATTGAGATTTGGCGCTTCCGCCGCTGTTTGGGGCCATGATGATGCGTATTTCAGGGCCGTTTGATGCTCAGAGTGCCGGCTTGCAGCGTCCGAACGCTGCCGGCCACGGTGCGGGGTCGTTTAGAGTTCCGGGAGAGACAGAGTCCGGTCATGCCGTTCAGGCCCCTCTAAGTGCGCCTGAGCTTTCGACCGTTTCGGCGCTCTTGGCCTTCCAAGATGAGACCGAGATTGGACGTGAACGACGTAAAATGAAGGCCAAAAGCGGCTTTCATCTGGTTGATGGGCTGGACGCCCTCAAACTGGCCCTTCTGAGCGGGACGGTCAGTGCCCAACAGCTCGATGAGCTTGAAAGCCGCCTCGCCGGGACCGACATCGACGCCCAGGACCCGGAACTGGGACCGATTTTGCGCGCAGTGCGTGTGCGCGCCCGTGTCGAGCTTGCGAAATTGGGTCGATAACTTTGAACTCCGACGGATTGTCGTAGCATCGTCATGAAATTCGCGCTAACAGAGCGCCGGAAACAAGGCGGTCCGGTTTGGCGTCGAGCCTGTGCTCAGTGCCTTTTCGGGCGCAACCTGTAATTCGGGTAGAATGAATGAGCATGGCAAAGACCCTCAAGGCGCCTTATCGGCCTTCTGAAGACGAACCCTTCATGAATGAGCGGCAGCGTGAGTATTTCCGGAAAAAGCTGCTCGATTGGAAGGATGATATTTTGCGGGAATCGCGGGAAACCCTCGCCAATCTCCAAAATGACAGTGAAAATCACCCCGATCTCGCCGATCGTGCGTCCTCCGAGACGGATCGGTCGATTGAGCTGCGCTCCCGGGATCGGCAGCGCAAATTGATTTCCAAAATTGACGCCGCTCTGGCACGGATTGAGGACGGTTCATACGGTTATTGTGAAGAAACCGGCGAGCCTATCTCCATCAAGCGGCTCGATGCCCGTCCGATCGCAACCTTGTCGATTGAGGCGCAAGAGCGGCACGAGCGCAATGAGCGCGTCCATCGCGACGATTGATCCCCATAATAAAAAATGCCTCCCGCAGGGGATGCGGGAGGCGCGCGAACGGAAGGGTCAAGAGGCTGGGGAGCATCCGCTTCCGTTAGCGTAACCCCTAGAAGGGCAAGATCACGTCCATCACCTGCTGGCCATAACGCGGTTGCTGCACATCGGTGATCTGGCCGCGGCCGCCATAGGCGATGCGGGCTTCGGCAATCTTCATAGAATCGACCGTGTTGTCGGCTTCGATGTCTTCTGGCCTGATCACGCCACCCACGATCAATTCACGAATTTCAAAATTGACGCGCACTTCCTGCTTGCCTTCAATCACCATATTGCCGTTCGGCAGGATTTGCGTGACCACGGCTGCGACATTGGTTGCAAGAGTTTCAGCCCTGTTGACGGATCCCGTACCGTCACTTGATGATGCGGATGAGGCATTGACCATGGAGCTGTTGTTCACGCCTGCCAGAACTTGTTGAGACTGTGTTTCGAGACCAAAGAAATTGGGTATGCCCATCGTATCCGAATTGGTGCGTGCCCGTTTGGTTTCATTCGCGATGACGGCACTGTCTTTGAAATTGACTTTGACCGTGACGAGATCGCCAATCTGACGCGCGCGTTGATCTTTGAAAAAGCTGCGTGAGCCTTGTTGCCACAGCGAATTGGCGGCATGGGACTCAGGCTGAGGATCGGGCATCGGCATTTGAACGGGCTTATAGCCAGGGCTCGCAGTCGGGTCGTCAATCGACGACAAAGCTGGGGCTTTGCCAATTGAGCTTAATCGATCAACCGTATTGCATCCTGAGAGTCCGATCATCAGCCCTATCAACACAAGAACTGATGAATGATTGCGGTATGTCATTGACGCGGTCCTACTGTAGCGTTGCGGGGCTTTGGGCTGATGCGACCGGTGTCAGAGGAGATGAAACCGTAATCGTGCCGGCGGATGTCACTGTTCCAAAGAGTGTTTTGCGCGATTGTGGGTTGATCAGTGTCACCATGTCTCCAAGGCTTCCTGATTCCATGGCTTTGCCACGCATCGTCAGCCGCAATCCGCCGGTGTTGTAGATGACTGTCACAAGTGCATTCTTCTCAACGAGCACTGGCTTTTCGACCGCATCCTCCGGCACGGGATTGCCTTCTTGAAGCGATGTTTTCGCGATTTGGCCGGTCAGTGCAGCGATGGTTTCAACTGATCCTGCGGGCAGAGATTTACGATCCCGTTGCTCCATTCGAAACAAACGCTCCGTCAACGTATCGCCTTTGGAAACAGATCCCGTCAAAACCGGCACAACCACCGTATCGGCAAAGTGTCCTGTGATGTGCAAGGTATCACGCGCGGTTAGATCGCTTCCTGGAATTGTCAGACGAGCATCGAAGGTGAGATGCGTTTTATCGAGATCAAGGCGAACAATACGCGGTGCGCTTGTGACACTGTCTTCGACAACCAAATCTCCGGCTTGCGGTAAAGTGATCTCTTCGATTTTTGGATCACGCAAGCCCTTTTCATTTAATGCGAGAACAAGAGCTGTCTCGATTTGCGCCGACGAGATGACGCGGCCAGACCGCGTGACACGCACGGACCCATCAAGATCACCGATGACTTTTTCAATGCCGGCTTTCTTCGCAGCTTCAATAATCCGATTGGCTCGGATCAACCCGCTTTGGCCCGGAGCGGGTGCGGCAAACAAGGCCTCCGATGGAAGGCCGCGCGCGTCGAGAAGATCAGACAATGACAAGGTTGATCCTGAGACCGTAACGGAATGCTTGAGAATAGCAGGTTGGACAGTATCAGCATGGGCTGCAAAGGAAGCCATTTGCGAGACGGTGAGAATGGCAGCAATGACATGCGCGGTGCGAAGAGACATCATGGCTTAGCTCTTAAACATTTGGGTTGCGGCTTGCTGCATTTGATCGGCAGCCGTAATGACGCGTGAATTCATTTCATAAGCGCGCTGCGCGGTGATGAGCGACGAGATTTCTGTCACGGCATTGACATTGGCTGTTTCAAGATAGCCTTGCTCAATATCACCCAATCCATCGGTGGTCGCATCGGCAGTTATAGGATCACCTGACGCAGCTGTTTGAGCGAACAGGTTATCGCCAATGGCTTCGAGTCCGGTTTTGTTGGCAAAGTGAGACAATTGAATCTTACCCACATCTTGCAGCGCAGATTGACCAGGGACTTGGACTTGAACGGCTCCGGAGGCGCTGATGGAGATGCTGGTCGCATTTGGCGGGATCGTGATTCCTGGATCAAGCACGTAGCCCTGGTTTGTGACGATTTGCCCTTGTGAATCGGTTGTGAAAGAGCCGTCGCGCGTAAAACCGATTGTCCCATTTGGCATTTGGATTCGAAAAAAGCCTTCGCCTCGAATGGCGAGATCAAGGTTTCCCTGTGTCGCTGAAATCGTTCCTTGGCTCATGTTACGCGTCGTCGCTGCGAGCTTTACGCCAGTGCCGACCTCAATTCCTGCGGGCATTGTTGTGCCAGCATCGGATGTGTTGGATCCTGCACGTTTGACGACTTGATAGAGGAGATCTTGAAACTGCGCGCGTTGCTGCTTGTAGCCGGTGGTTTGGACGTTCGCGATATTGTTCGAGATGATCTCGACATTTGCTTCTTGGGCCTGCATGCCTGAGGCGGCGGTGTAAAGTGCCAACATCGTTTCAATCTCCTTCAGGCGGGAACAGTGGAAAGACGATCAAGCGCATTTTTTTGCGTATCGTCGAGTTTTTGCATCATGGTCGCGATGGCCGTGTAGGCGCGCGAAACTTCAACCAATCTGCTCATCGCCAAGACCGGCTGGACATTGGATTTTTCGAGCGCGCCAACCACAATGGCAGGAGTCGTCGATTGTGGCAGTGGTGTCGCACTTCCAAACAAATTGGCACCGATATTCGATAATTTCGATGGGTCTTTCACATCAACAAGTTTGAGCTTGCCAAGCGAGCCGCCACGATTGCCAATACTCCCATCGGATGTAATTTCGACGGGACCGTCTGTCGGGTCCGCGAGGATAGGCCCGTTGTCGCCAAGAACCGGATACCCATCGCTTGTCACAAGCTGGTTCTTGGTGTCGATCATCAAAGACCCGTTGCGGGTGTAGCGCTCTCCTTGCGGAGTTTTGACGGCCAACAAAGTCGATCCGCGCAAGGCGATATCGGTTATATTTCCAGTTCTCTCCACGGGACCATCGGTGAAGTCCGGGGCCATGCCACCATCCATCGTGAAGGATATTGTGCGCGCAGCACCTTGCATGCCGTCGCTCTTGGCCTTTGGCATGACAAATTCTGAAAAGCGCATGTCGCGCGCTTTGAACCCGGTCGTGCTGCTATTGGCAATATTATTCGAGAGAACATCAAGCTGTCTTTGCAGCGCTTGAAGCCGTGAGTGAGCCACCAATTGGGCATTATCCATAACGAGATCCCCTTAATACTCTGACCCTATGTCTCATGAGTGGAGACCGGATCGGTTGATCTTTGCACGCTCCCCAGCGCTTCGGATCACAAAGGAAAATGCATGGGCTGTGCCACAGGGGCGAAATAAAAAATCACAGCTATTTCAATAACCTAATCGAATGTAACTAGAAGATCGTTTGGGCAATTTTGGTATCATCGACTTCCCATACGGCAATATATGCCGCTCAATATCCAAAAATTAGGAAATCATTAACCGTAAAAAGTCAGTGTTCCGTTTGTGTGGAGCTGATTCCAATGCATGTGCATTGAAGTAAGAGGGTGATCGGAATGACCGAAGCGGTCGAAGCTGGAACGGAAACAAAAGGTGAGAAGAAAGGGCGATCAATGCTTCTTTTGATCATCATCGCCGTTGTGGTGATCGCTGCCGGTGGAGCGGGCGCGTATTTTTTCTTCATGCCTAAGGCTCAAAAGGCGGAGGTCAAAGAGGAAAAGAAGACTGCTGTTTTTCTCGATATGAAAGATCTGCTGATCGGCATTGTTCCAGATATGGCCCAGACAACAATTGGCACGACGCGGCTTTTGAAACTTCATGTCGCACTCGAAATCGCTGACCCTAAGGAACTGCCAGCTATTCAAGCCTTGCAGCCGCGGATCGAAGATGTCTTTCAAGTCTATTTGAGAGAGATGAGACCGGTGGATTTTCAAGGGTCAGCGGCGATGATCCGGTTGAAAGATGAGTTGCTCAAACGCGTCAATCTTGCCGTTCAGCCCAACCATATTGATGCCGTCTTGATCAAGGAATTGCTTGTCCAATGACTGATAATGCAGACAATCCTCTCGAAGACAAAGTCTTATCCCATCCATGGGATGCGATGTTACGAGATGTCGAGAACGGCGATCGCAGCAGCACTTTTTTTGATTTTTTGGCCGATGACGATATTGATCAACTGATGGGGTTGTCTTCCCTTGATGATGGTCGGTCTGGGAAAGCTGCGATTGCGGAAGCGGTTCCCGAAGCATCTGGCTTTTCGACGTCGTTTCGTCTGTTTGTCGATTCATTGGCCGAGAGCGTCACGCGTGATTTGCGGCAACTCGTGGCTGGTCTTGTTCAATCCACGCCACTCGATGTGTCCACAGTTCGGATGGGTACCGTCTTAAGCTCTGTGCCCGTTCCATCTTTGATTGCAGTGGTCCAGTCGCCTGAATTAGCCGGTGCGGGATTGATCATCATTGAGACATCATTGGCGCATGCTTATTTCGATATGGTCTTAGGCGGCTCCGAGGCACCGGCGTCAACCATCATTCAGCAGCGCCCATTTTCGGGCCTCGAGATCAAACTTTATCAAAAATTGGGAGACAGTATTTGTCGCTCGCTTGGGACTGCGATTGCTGAGCTTACGCAGGCCTCGTTTAAGGTGGATCGTGTTGAGACTGCGCCGCGGACGCTTCGTGTGGGGTCGTCTCTTGACCAATGTATCCGGATCAGGCTTCAGGTCTCACTGGGACGTCGCAATGGCGTATTGAGTTTCGTTTTTCCATTCGCGACATTCGCAAGCATATCATCCAAGGTTTGGTTGGAACCAACATCCTCGTCAGAACCGAACGACGATGCGGACTGGTCCCGCAGTGTTGTGCGATCCATCAGCCAATCGCAATTGCCACTGGATGTGATGCTGGCGAAAATTGAGTTGCCGCTCAAAACCGTCATGGGATTTGCCCCTGGCCAAACGATACCGCTTGAGATTGACCCTTTGTCGCCCGTGCTGTTGCGCAGTGGGGGATATGTCTTGGCGTCGGGCGTCATGGGCCGATCGGGTGATCGCGTTGCAATTCGGATTCAAAGCGATGTTTCTCGCAAAAGTGGAGGGGAATTCAAATGACATTTCATGCCATGTTGACGACGGCGTCCGATGTGCTGGTTGCGCTCACATTGATTTACTGCATTGTTCTCGAACGCCGGATCAGAACATTCCGCAATCAGGAAAAAGCCTTCCGCGCTGTCGTCGGGGAGGTCGAGAAATCAACCCGCGCGGCCGAAGGCGCTGTTGCATCCCTCAGAGGCTTGATGGATGAGTTTTCAGAAAAATCTTCGATCGCCAAACGCGCGCCTGCTCCTTCGACGGGTTTTGGTGACATAGGGCCAGCGCGCGGACCGCGTGTGACAGCCGACAATGAGCGTCGGCCAGCCAGTGTCATGGAGACGGAACTCGCGGCGCTGGCCGCACGGATCCGATCTTCTCGGACGCATGAGGCGCTCTCGTGACGATGTCCATCGGCACCCATTTGTTTCGTTGGTCGGCCTATGCGCTCGCGTGTGTGTTGGTTTACAGCCTCATCCAATTATGGGTGGAGCATGGCGGCGTTCCGGGTTTAAAGATAGGATCGTCTGTTGACGGGCTCTTGTCGCAGCAAGCATCACGCATGTTTGGCCAACTGGGGCGTAGGACTGAAGACATCGATATTGTCACTGGCGCGACAGATGCGCCGCCGCCCAAAAGTGAAACTGCTGGCGCTGAGCCTGTAAAGCCAAATGGCGCTGACGCCGCAATGCCCGTCGATGACAATCCCGAAAAGGCGGTGTTAGAGAAATTATCAGCACGGCGAGAAGCGCTTGATCGTCGCGAGGCTGAAATCACCGAGCGGGAGACCGTATTGAGCGCCGCTGAAAAGCAGGTTGAAGCGCGCATGGCCGAGCTCAAAGCGATGGATGAGCAATTAAAGGCCGATTTGGAGCGCAACAACACCGCCAGAGATACGATCAAGCCCTTCGTCGTGATGTATGAGACGATGAAACCAAAGGAAGCGGCGCGTATTTTTGAAAAACTCGATCAAAAATCCGTGCTTCCTATCATTGCTGCGATGAATCCGAAGAAATTCTCCGAAATTCTGGCGCAAATGGACCCGGTCATTGCCGGTAAGCTGACGATTGGCCTTGCGGCATTCACGGCACCAAAATCTGGCGGCCAAGCGGCAAATGCCGACCTTCCGGAGCTTCCGGACCTTCCAAACGCTCCGGCGCGCTAAAATTTCCTTAAGACATGACCTCCATAGTGATTGACGTTACGTCATATAAGTATGGGCAGGTTTATGGTGGGCTGGGTTGTTTCATGCGCTTTTTCGCGAAAGCGGGTTGTCTCGATCATGCGTCGTAAGGTCGCGCTTTGCGCGGCCTTTTTGAGCGTTGCCTGTCCGGTATTGGCCGATGCGGCGACGTCTGACCGCGTCCGTGGTGTCGAAATGCCGGGCTTTGCGCGGCTGATCTTTTCCTTTTCGGCCTTGCCTGTCGTTGAAACAACGCAGGCCAATGGCGTTTTGGTGCTGCATTTCGACAGGCCCGTTTCATTCGCACCGGACCATTTACCGCTCGAAATTCCGTCCGCCGTTTCTGGTGCGCGGTTAGACCCCGATCATCTCGCGCTGAGATTGGCGCTCTCAAAATCGGCCAAGCCCAACATGATCGAGGCAGGCAATGATCTGTATGTTGATTTATTGCCCTTAAATTGGAAAGGGGCACTGCCATCATTGCCGATTGACGTCGTTCAAACGCTTTCCACCAAAGCGCGGCAAGCGGATGCGATGAAAGATCAACAAGCCTCTGCAGCGGTGCGGACTTTGTTTATCGACAGCGCCAGTACCGGCAAATTGTCGCGTCTGATTTTGCGCGGCGTTGATCCCTCCGAAGTTGTGATCGACAAATCACCTCAGCGGGTTGAATTGTCCTTGCCGGGGTCATGGAATTTTGATGCTGCGAGGCTGCGGGCTGAATTGCCGCGCGGCTTTGCGAGCATCGACTATGTGTTCAAAGACAATCACACGGTGATCACCTTTGTCTCGACCAGTAAAGCCGTGCTGGACACGCATATCGACGATGGCCATGTCGTTGTGGACGCCACGAGCCGCGTCATTGGAACCCGAGAGCCGCTTGATCAGGATCCTGACATCGTCACCGGCTCGATTGATCCGCTGGCACCCAAAAATCGCCCTGTAACACCGCATGTCGTGATTGCGCCCGATGGGCCGAACCCGCTCGTCACGTTGGAGGGGGTGAACATCGTGCCGAAGGCCGTTTTTGTTCGGGGCAATATGTTGTGGGTTGTGCTGGATCTTAAATCAACCCCTGACATCCGGTCTGACATTGCGAAGTCTGCAACACCACTTTCTTCAGGCCAAACAAGTGGTCGTCAAGGGACGGCATTTTTTCTAAAAGTTCCGATTCAAGGCCCTGCAAGGCCCGTCATAAGCCAAGACGGTCAGGCAACCACTATTCGCTTGTCATCGAGCGATCCGGCCCCGAGCGACGGGATAAAGCTGACATCCGTCCCTTTAACGAATGGCCGGTTTCAAATTGCAGCACCCATGCCGGAGCTTGGCAATATTGTCGAATTGGACGACCCCGACAGCCTCGATCACGTCATAGTTGCTCTGACGGGAGAGACTGGCTTTGGTGCCGCTGCGGGCCAGACATTTCCAGAATTTGCGTTGCTTCCATCTGCGCAAGGCCTCGTCATTTCTCCGATCGTGGATGATTTAGACGTGGCGAGCATGACCGGCCAAGTCGTTATTCAAAGAGAAGGCGGCCTTTATGCAGGCGAGACAGAGAGAGGTACAGGGCCCAGCCGCGTTATTGGCAGTGTCATCAACCGCGCACGATGGGAACTCAACCGCGATGATGTGACACTCGAGCGATTGGATTCAGAGCGGAATGACATTGCTCAAGCGGGGCCGGGTCTCAAGAGAGACAAGCAACTCAGTCTAGCGCGTCATCTTGCGGCTTTAGGGTTTTATCGTGAGGCGGCATCCACATACCTCTCAGCCTTTGATAATGCTGTGGATGCAATCGCTGATCCGCGGGCCAAAGTTGAATTAGGAATCTATGAAGTCCTCGCTTGGAACTCGCAATTTGCTGAAGCGATTTTGAATGATCAACAATTGATTGACAATGACGAGGCGCTGCTGTGGCGCGGTTGCCTCGCAGCACGCGCGGGTCAATTTTCGGCGGCGCTGACACATTATCATCGCTCGCCACAATTGCTGATGAATTATCCGGTTGAGGTGCAACGGAGTCTGGAGCTCTGTCTTGCGGAGGCTGCTCTCGAGACCGGCGATGTGACGGTGGCGGCGGATCTTTCAACAATCGCGCCGAAAGGGGCAACACAGGCAGAACTGGCGATGGCGGACTATGTGAAGGCGCGCATCGAAGAGATCGCAGGCGGGCTCGAAAAGGCCCGTGATGCGTATCAGAAATTGGCATCTTTCGAAGATCGCGGGATTGCAACACGCGCTGAAGCCGCGCTGATTGCGCTTGATCTGCGAACCGGAAAAATGACACCGAAAGCGGCGCTTGAGCGGTATAATTCTCTTGCTCTGTTCTGGCGGGGCGATTTTCTTGAAGCCAAACTTTTGAGCGCTTCGGCGCATGTTGCATTGGACATGAAAGATTGGCACGCTGCCTTTCTTGCGGTTCAACGGCTCAACAGGCTTTATGCCGATGCTGATGGTGTTCGACCGCTCTTGGATGAGATGACAGCACGGTTTGCGAGCTTACTGGCCTTGGACAATAAAGAGCCGCTTGATCCGATTGATGCCGTGACATTGTTTGCCGAATTTCGCGAATTTCTACCTGTTGGCAAACGCGCCGATGATCTGATCCGCGCTTATATCGAACGGCTTGTCGATCTTGATCTTCTGCCGCAGGCAACCGAATTGCTGCGCTACCAGATTGATTATCGATTGGACGGCAATAATCGCGGGGAAGCGGCTGTCAGGCTCGCCAGTCTCTATCTTCTTGATCACAAGCCCGTTGAGGCCGTTCGCGCGATTGCCGATACGCGGTCTGGTGCTTACCCGGACGATCTCCGGATTGCACGGCGCTTGATGGAGGCGCGCGCGCGCTCAGATTTGGGCGAGTCGAAAGCTGCGGTCGAGTTGCTCGAAGGATTGGAAGGCCCAGAGGCCTCAATCATTCGCGCCGATGCCTATTGGAAGCAGAAAGATTGGGACAATGCGGGCGCAGCTTACGAGGTTGCGCTTGGCGATGCTTGGCGATCAGGTCGGGCTTTGCAGCCCCTTGAGCAGCGTGTCCTCTTGAAAGCCTCGGTCGCTTTTGTGATGGCCGGTGACACGATGGCGGCCGATCGCTTGCGTGGGCGCTATCTGTCGAAAATTCTGGCAACACCTGAATCAGGAACATTTCGGTTGATGACAGCGCCAGGCCAGTTGCGTGGGTCTTTTGCCAGCACACTGTCCGCACAAGCTGATGATGCTGATTTGCTCGACGCCTTTCTCAAATCCTATCGCACTGTTTTTGGTCCTGGCTCTGCCCAAGATCAGGCAGCGCAAGGCGCATCCGGATGATGGTTTGTGTCGCTTCGGCTAATTCCCAAAGCTTTGAACGAGCGAGCCCGCGATCATGCTCCAGCCGTCAACCAGAACAAAGAAGACCAATTTGAACGGAAGGGATACACTGGTGGGCGGCAGCATCATCATGCCGACCGACATCAGAATGGATGCGACAACAAGGTCGATAATCAAGAAGGGCATGAACAGCAGAAACCCAATTTCAAATGCCCGGCGCAATTCTGAAATCATGAAAGCAGGCACAAGTGCTGTCAAAGGCGTGGCCTCGGGTGATTGCGGCACAGGCTCCTTCGCAATGTCGAGAAACAGCGCAAGATCTTTTTCTCTGACTTGGTGAAGCATAAAAGTAGCCAGAGGCTTTTTCCCGCGATCAAAAGCGGCTTCTGGTGTGATGGTTCCCGCAATCAAGGGTGCCAACGCATCGCGATAGATCACTTCACCCGTCGGTGCCATGACAAAGGCCGTGAGAAAAAGCGCCAAGCTCACAATCACGGTGTTGGGTGGGGCTGCTTGAGCGCCAATTGCGGATCGGAGCAAGGACAGAACCACAACAATCCGCGTGAAAGAGGTGACGGTTACGAGAATTGCGGGTGCAACAGACAACACCGTGATGAGGGCGATGAGCTGCAGCGCGCGTTCCGTTGCGCCAGTGCTTTGGCCAAGGTCAAGGCTCAGGGTTTGGGCAAAAGCCACCCCAGACGATAAAACCAGCGCGAGCCCGGTGAGGCTCGCGACAAAAAAGAATCGGATCCGCTTCATGGCCGCAAGCTTAGAGGCGAGCGGTTCATGGACAATCTTTATTTCCCTAACGTCATCGAGAGCTTGCGACTTCGCTGTGGATTGCCACAGGCGTCAGCAGATGAGGACTTAATTTTTTGGGGTGCGTCCCAAGAGCTTTCTCAAGCTTTCGTCGAGCGACATGGTTTGTGGCGCTCCCGTCACAGCCGGTGCCTCATGGGGCGCTGGCGATACAGGAGGAACCCGCATGGGAGACGACAGACTCCGCTGGAGTTCGCTTAGGGAAGGTTGGGATGGCGGCTGTGTTGCGGAAGGAGAACCCATATCCGACCGCTGTGCGGTAAAAGGCGCTGAAGCCTCGGGCAGGGCGCTCCCGTGTGTCACGGATTGGTCATCGCTGATGATCATGTCGCTGTCACGAGACGCAACAAGCGAAGGTGTTCTGGCCGCCTGAAATCGTTCAGCAATCGCGGTGAGGTCTGTTGCTTGCTGCATTACGCTCGGTCCCCCAACGCTCGGCTCGGCGCGGTGAGGCTGCGGCATGGCCGCGACGGTGATTTGTGGCAGCGACGGAGTTGGTGCTGAAGGTAAGAGATTGGGAGATGTTGCAAGCTGGGCAGGTGTTGCAAGCTGGGCAGGTGTTGCAAGCTGGGCAGGTGTCGAAATCTGCGACGATGTCGCAAGAGATGGTGGTTGGAATGCTGGCATCGAGGCCGCAACGGTCGCTGGCATAGGGGCGGGCGGGGGCGGAATTATGGGCTTTGCTGGCTCAATCACCGCCTCTTCAGTCAAAGAGAGCTCGCTTGCGGACGCGCGCAGGGACGAAAGCGCCGCGCTGTTTGGACCGCCATTGGCCGCAGGCGCGCGTATCGAAACGGCTGCGTCACGATTTGCTGTTGCTGAAATTGTGCGAACAATATTGCTCTCAATCACGACATCCGAATTGCCGCCGATGAGAAGGAGGTGCTCAACCGCATCGCGCCGGATGATCACAAGTTGCCTTTGCCGATCAAGCGCGAATGAGTCGACGATTCCCAAGCGCGGTTGTCGGTTCCGCCCTAAATTACTCAATCCGCCTGCACCCGATGCCAACCGCCGCAAAACAAGCGCAAACAGCGCCAGAAGGACAAGGATTGCGACAACGGCCACGATATAGACAACGGTTTGTGGCATTTGCAGACTGAAAAGTGATTGCAACACCTTATGACCCCTTTGATGCTTGGCGACGAATGAGAGGGTGAATCCGCTGGTCCGGACCCCGAATCCTCTATTCCTTAGTCGGCTATTAGCACTTTTTTAACCATAAAAAACCAATTGTCATAGCAGAAAGAAAAAAGGAATCGGTTCAATGACGGCCCCCCTCTTGGATACCTTAAAACTGCGGATGGCTTGGCTCCAAGCGCGGCAAATGGCTGTATCCACGAATATCGCGAATGCCAATTCCCCCGGCTTCCGCCCGAGTGATGTGGAGCCGTTTTCGCCCTCCGGCAGTCTCAATGATCTTCCACTCGCCATTACGGATGCCAACCATACGCTAGGGAATGCGTCAGTGGATTCGGTGCGGATGGGGAAGGCTCCGGCGTTTGAAACGCAGCCATCCGGCAATGCTGTGTCCCTAGAAGACGAGATGACCAAACTCGCCGATATTCAACTCGATTATCAAATCGCGAGCGAACTCTACACCAAAAGCCTCGGGCTCATCAAAATCGCCATTGGAAAGAAGTAAGCCATGGATTTGAAAAGCGCTCTCTCAATCTCATCCGACGGGCTTCGCGCACAATCGAAGCGGTTGGAAGTGATTTCTGAAAATATTGCCAATGCGGATTCGACCGCATCGGCACCGGGCGGCGATCCCTATCGACGCAAAGTCCCCGTGTTTCGTGTTGTGACTGGGCCAGAAAGCGATCAATCAAGCGTCGCTTTTGTTGGTGTCCGGCGCGACTCAACACCCTTTCCAACACGCATAGAACCCGGGCATCCCGCCGCTGATCAATCGGGTGTTGTCAAAACACCGAATATTGACCCGCTGGTCGAGCAGATGGATTTGCGCGATGCGCAGCGCAGCTATGAGGCCAATTTGAATGTCCTCTCAGCAACCCGTCGGCTTCTGTCTCGCACGATTGATATTTTGAAAGCCTAAGCGCATCCACGGAGTGATCACCCATGCCTGTTGCCTCCCTTGCTGCCGGATCCTATGCCGCGACAAGCCGGTTGCTCACCTCACCCTCGTCGTCCGGTCCCGCATCCTTCGCAGATATGCTGAAACAAAGCGTCGCTGCCGTTGGCGATGAAGCGCAGAAAGCCGACGCGCAAATGGCGGTGGCCGCATCCGGCAAGGCTGATCTCGTCAATGTTGTCACGGCGGTTGCGGAGAGCGAAACAGCGGTTGAGACCTTGGTCGCTGTGCGCGATAAAGTAATCGCGGCTTATGACGACATCATGCGTATGACGATTTGAAAGCGTCTTCTAACGGATTGGGCCTTGCTATGACTGCACCGCAAATCATCGACATCGCGCATGACGGGCTGATGACCTATGCGAGGATCGCCGGGCCCATTTTGCTTGCGATTCTTGTGGTTGGTTTGATCATTTCATTTTTTCAAGCGATCACCCAAATCCAAGAACAAACACTCACTTTTGTGCCGAAAATGGCATTGACGGGTGCGGCATTGTTTTTCCTGCTGCCTTTTATGGGTGACGCCTTGTCGGGCTATATGGCGCGGTTGGCTGCGCGAATCGTTTCGGGCGGGTAGAGTCGACGTTACGTCATCTCTCTCCGGTTGCCCATGACCCTCGCTCTTCCACTCGATGTCACCCTGGCCTTTATCCTGATTTTTTCCCGCATTGGGTCGATCATGATGTTGGTGCCGATGATCGGAGAAGCCTTTATTCCAGCCCGGATGCGATTGGTGTTGGCTTTGTTCCTCTCAGCTTTGCTGGTGACGCCTTTGGCCACCCCGCTACGGCAGGCGGTGCACTCAGGCAATGGACTGATCACAACCTTGATTCTTGAAATTCTGATCGGCTTGTCGATTGGGGTCTTGGCGCGTGTGTTGATTTTGTCCGCCGATATGGCCAGTCAATTTGCAGCCCAAGCGCTCGGGTTGTCTTTGGGTGAAATTCTCAATCCCACTTATCAAACGCAGTCCAATGTGCTTGGCACTTTCATGTCTTTGCTGCTGGTGACGGTGTTGTTCGTGTCAGACGCTCATCACGGCGTGATTATGGCGTTGGCTGAAAGCTATCAGACATTTATTCCGGGGCAGTCTGTGCAATTGGGCGATATGTTACAGCTTGCCGTCGAGACCGTTGGACATGAGCTAACCCTCGCGCTTCAGATTGCGGCTCCATTTTTTGTGTTTGGATTCTTGTTCAATCTTGGCTTGGGTTTGTTATCGCGGATGCTTCCGCAAATTCAGGTGACATTTCTTGCCGTGCCGCTCTCTGTTTTGGCAGGAATGATTCTTCTGGCCGTCTTGCTTCCGATCCTGATTGATCGTCTGTCAGAGTCCGGCCTCGTTGTCTTGTCGCGAATGACGGGAGGCGGCTAGCCATGGCGGAAGAAGATCAAGGCGATAAAACCGAAGCACCAAGTCAAAAGCGTCTCGAAGATGCGAGGGACAAAGGCGACGTCCCGCGAAGTTTAGAAATCAATATTTGGTTTAGCCTTGCGGCTGCGGCCTCTGTTGTGGCGTTATGGCGACCAGGGCTTCCGCAAAGCTATCGGCCTCTTGCGGCCTATTTTGAATTTGGTTCGCTCAGCGCGTTCGAAGGAGCAGAGTTTAAGCAGATCGCCGCGCATGTCATGGTCTTGATTGCGACAATTCTTATTGCGCCTGTTGGCATTATTGTTGCGGCCGTTTTGGCAGGACAATTGCTCCAAAATTTACCGAGGCCAACGCTCGATCATGTCATGCCGCAGCTTTCGCGCGTGTCACCTTTGTCAGGGTTGCAGCGGATCACAGGCCGTCAGGCATTGGCGCAGGCTGTCAAAAGCGTCGCGAAACTGAGCGTCGTTGGTTCGATTGTCGCCTATACGATCTGGTCTGAACGCGGTGCGCTTCAAGATCTTCCTGCGATGACGATTGAGAGTGTCTTGGAGCTCGTGCGCCTTTTGGCCTTGC